>Ga0302320_10000478_pt1 | contig 95482 bp, 80 predicted proteins | sample Bog_T0_3_FD_202130 | JGI IMG/M metagenome (GOLD analysis project Ga0302320, IMG submission 202130) | Peat permafrost microbial communities from Stordalen Mire near Abisko, Sweden - Bog_T0_3 | ecosystem: Environmental > Terrestrial > Soil > Wetlands > Peat | place: Sweden: Abisko, Stordalen Mire... | reverse complement strand
CGAAAGCTGAGTCGTGCATTCTTATGAATGTCCATTCGATTCCTCCGAAGACTCTGATTGCTCGTCACAACCAGCATCTCCGGTTCAGATCGAATGGACAACCTCTTGAAAGATCACAGGTGGCCCATGTCTGGATTCTCAGGCCTGGGAATCCTCTCACTGCCCCGCCGGAGCGCACCCCAGCGAGAAGGCCAGCGCGGCGCAAATCTCATCCATCCGCGCCGAGTCCAGCTTGGCCACCCGCCTGCCAAGCTTCTCCCGCGAGACCGTTACGGCATTGTGCAGGTTCACCGCGCAAGGCGCCTTCATCCCATCCTCGGTATTGAGCACAACCTCGGAAGGTACTCCGCGAATCGTGGAACTGATCGGCGCAACCGTAACCGTCGCAAGATAGCCGATGGCGCTGTCGCGCGTCAGCACCACCACCGGCCTGTTCTTGTCCGGCGGAGCGAACTGATAGAGCCGCACATCTCCCCTTGCTATCTCTCCGGCCACGCCGCCTCGCTCTCCCATGCCTGCCATTCCCCATCTGCATGTGGCTTCTTCGCGTAGCCCTCGCGGTCGCGTCCCTCTCGCGCCTTCATTTCCAGCCGCTGCAGATACTCGCGGAGTGCCTCGCGCACTAGTTGCGAGCGATTCAGTCTGGACCGGCGTGCTGCCTTATCTGCGGCTATCCGCAGTTTCTCGTCGAGAACAATCTGAACGGTTTCCATATGTGGACTTTACTCCACAATGAACTCCACAATCAAGCGGGCGCAAGGGAGGATGGCCAGAGCCTGCCCTGAGCCCGCCGTAGCGTACTGACCCCTGTTCTCTGCTCTCTGATCTCTGCTCTCTGATTTATTTTCAGAATCTTGCTGATAATTATGTGGTAAACATCGAGATAAACTCAACAGAATGAATATGTTCCACGTGGAACATTCTTGGGCTCCTAACCCCTTTACTTTGCTCTTTTCTGCCGTTTCTACGCAGCCCCAGGCCCCGCTTCTGGGACCTGGGATGCAGGGGACGTTGTCAGGCCAGGAGTGGCAGCCCGTGCTTTCAATCCGGGCAATCCGCCGCCTTCCGGGAATCGGGTTTGAACCCTTGAAGTATGCTTTTCGTTCCTGGCCAAACTCACTCCAAATGTATGGGGCATGGGATCGATCCGGTAGAAATTTTGATTGACATTGAGGGCAAAAAGTGTCAATATGAATTCGAACGGCTGGTGAGTCGGAACGTACGTGTTACCCGGTCGAGCCGCTCAAATGCCTTACAGAAGAGTCGCTTACGAGCGGCTCTTCTGCTTTTGGGGCTTGTTGTAATCCCCCTTGGGCACCACGGTAAACAACTCGGCTCTCGGGTGGCGTCTTGTACACTCAAGCACCGCTTTGTCCCGGATTTGGTTGCCGTAGCGATCTGCTCGCGGAATCGGGTTTTGAATCGTCGTCATGCGGGGACTGGTCACGACGACCGACTGCGCATCCATCGCGCTCATCACTTGATCGACTACATCATTGATGGTGTACCCGTCCTGCAAAACCCGGCTCTGATATACGTGACTCCCATAGAAGATAACCTCCTCCAGGATGGGCGGCAATGCGCCTTCTTCAGCTGCTCGCTCGGCGTTGATAGCATTCTGTTGAGCAGCCGTCAGGATCCCAATGGCGACGCCCTTCACGCGCTTACCGTCTTGGAGAGCTTCCAGATTGGCGCTAATCAGGGCCTGCGCGTTTGGATAAAGGGGCATCTATCGAGACCGTCTCGACCAAGTGTACAGCCTACCGGACGGGTGCCCTAGGTCTGGATTTTCAGACCTGGGAATCCGACATTCCGCTTTCCGGCTCCAGAACCGGCGGGGCAGGGACACCCATGCGCATTTCAGCGGAGGCGGCTTCGATTTCACTGTTGATCTCAGCGCCCACAAGAAGCATCAGGCCGGTGATATAGAACCAGGTCAGCAGAATAATCACCGCGCCAAGAGATCCGTAAGTAAGCGAATAGGTATTGAAGAAATGAAGGTAGACACGGAGGCCGAGGGAAGCTAGCAACCATCCGAGCAGACCCAGTGCCCCGCCGGGCGTGAGCCAGTGCCAACGGCGTTTCTTCGAATCCGGAGCCCAATAGTAGATGACGGCGAAGGAGAAGTCGAGAAGAACGGCTGCCACGGTCCAACCTATAATTCTCGCCGTGACAGATGTGGACACAATCAGAAAATGATGATGGAGTTCGACCTGAGCCAGCGCGGCAATAAAGTCTCCGCCCAGAAGACAGGCAAGGCATATGCCAACGGTGATCGTTAGAACGACAGTAAGGCCAATGGCGTGAAGCCGCGCGATGAAATAAGAGCGCGAGTCCTCGATCTTGTAAACGATATTGAGAGTGTCCTGGATAGCCGAAATGCCCACCGATGCGGACCAAACGGCGGCAATGAGTCCAAGAGTCACCTTGCCCGAGGAGGCGGCCGCCGTCGTCTCGTTAAAGGTACTGAGGACGGTGCCCAGGGCTGAAGTGGGAATGACGAGCGCCAGATAATCCAGCAGCCTGTCGAAAACCTGCGGCGCCGATCGAGCGGACAGGCCGAGAATCGAACTGGCGCAAAACAGCGTGGGAAACAGAGCGAACAGGAAGTAAAAGCCCAGTTCCGCGGCATGGCCGAAGAGACGATCGGCGTTCACAGCTTTCCAGGTGCGCCGGGCCACCACGCGGACGGGAACGCCTTGCAGGTTCCAAAGCGACTCAAGAGGAGAATGGGACACAATCTCCCAGATACGCCGCTGCCGGCGATTCAACCGCTGGTCCACGTTGGAACTCGCGTCCGTCATGAGGGCTCCTTGACTCCTGCAAGCCGCATGCGACCCGATTGTAGACGGGTCGCCCACCCCTGGACCAACTATAAACGCATAGGTGGGAGACTACGGACCACCTGACCATTGTTTTTCGCTTCCCAAATAACCCAATTTTGCGCAAAAAACCTCTACTTATATGTAGAGACTTTTTGGCGCGCATTTTGCACGGATTGTTGCCTTTTAAGTTACTAGGTCTTCGGCGTCGCTTGAGGCAGCGCGCCCAACGGCAGAGTCACGTAGGGGACTATAGTGCCGGCTATGCACCGGCCAAAGGCAACCGGGAAAGGAGGTGATTCTGGTCACTATACCGTCCCGCATTGTGATACCCGCATTTTTAGGAGTGAGTCCCGTCACATCCCCTATCCTTCTTGCTAACTAGCATCTTCAACATGAACGCAGAGAACCTTATTCTGATTGCGCCGTCCTCTCTTTTATTGGGCGCCGCGCTGCAGATCCTCGTTGCGCGGCTGCTGAACGCCCGGGCAAAGGGGATTCTGGCCTTTCTCACCTGTCTACCGGCCGTCGTTTCCGTGGTCGCGCTGGTGGGATCGGTCAAGGCTGGGCAGGCAGTCGAACGCACTTTCTTCCACTGGGATGGACTGCTGAACCTCGTCTTCCACGTAGACGCCCTCAGCATCCTTTTTGCATTGATGGGGACAGGCCTGGGCGCCTTCGTGCTGCTCTACTCCATTGGCTACATGGCCCACGACAAGGCTGCTACTCGCTTCTACGCCTCCATGCTGGTTTTCATTGCCGGCTTTGTCGGACTGGTTTACAGTGCCAACCTCTTTGTTTTCTATCTCTGCTGGGAACTGGTGGGCTTGTGCTCCTTCAGTCTGGTGGGCTTCTGGTACACCAACCGCGAGGCTGTCGCCGGCGCGCGTAAGGTGCTGCTGATGACCCACATCGCGGGCTATGGCCTGCTGGCAGCCATTCTGGTGGTTTATTACCGCACCGGCAGCGCCCTGTGGACCGATCCCAAGGTGGCTCAGGCATTTACCGGCGGAGTTTTTGTGCTGATGCTGGTGGCTTTGGTGGCCAAGTCCGTGCAGGTTCCCTTGCATACCTGGATTCCCGAGGCCATGGCCGCGCCCACCCCGGTCAGCGCGTTGCTGCACGCGGCGTGTTACGTGAAGGCTGGCGTCTACCTGGCCGCCCGCATGCACAGCTTTGGCGCATGGCCGACGGCTGGTGGCTTCGCCTGGGGAAATGAATCCCTGATGTGGGTCGGCACAGTCACAATGGCTGTCGGCGTGATGTATGCCATGGTGCAGACCGATCTGAAGCGCATGCTTGCCTACTCCACCGTGAGCCAAATTGGCTACATGATGATGGGCCTCGGCATCGGAACTCCGCTCGCGATTGTTGCCGGTCTCCTTCATTGCCTCAACCATGGATTCTTCAAAGGCGGGCTGTTCTTGACTGCTGGATCGGTGCAGCACGCCGCCGGCACGCGCGACATGAACCAGTTGGGCGGCCTGGCGCAGAAGATGCCGCAAACGACGCTCTCCTGGCTCATCGGCGTGGGCAGTATGGCGGGCATTCCGCTGATGAGCGGCTTCGCCAGCAAGTGGATGCTCTACGCCGCGGCCTTGCAGGCCAACCAGCCAATTCCCGCGATGGTGGCCTGGGCAGTCAGTTTGGGCACGGTCTTTCTCTGTGCCAAGGCGACCAGCGCGGTCTTCCTCGGCCCGCTCACCAAGGCGACCAAAGATGCGCACGAGTCCCCGCCAACGATGGTCTGGGGAATGGGATTCATGGCCGCGGGCAGCATCATTCTGGGCGTTGCCCCGCAGTTGGCGGTCAACTACCTGCTCAATCCGATTCTGCTCGCGCTGCAACTCAGCCCGGTGCAGGTGTCGTGGTTTGGATTGTCGGTGGGCGCGGGCAGTTTCTCGACGATAGGCGGCCTGGTGCTGGCGGTGTTTTCGTTGATTGTGGGCGGGGCTATCTATGCCGTTGCACGCGTTGCGCGTCCGGCTACAGTGGGTGGCGGCGCGGCGCTGGCTGGCGGAGGCGTCTTTACCGGTGGCGAGCCGTTGTCGGAGCAGGGAAGGCTCACGGCTGGCGATTTCTCCAGCATCTTCCTGCAAAACTGGCATGAGTTTTTCCGCTGGTCCAATGTGGACGCTGTCTACCTTGGCGTCTGGCGCGGCTTGCAGGCTCTCTCGCGCTGGTTGGGCGTGATCGTCTCCTGGATGGAGCGGTACGCGTTGGCCCTCGTTGTCGTGCTGGCAGCGGCAATACTGGCAGGCGTGCGCTGGCTAGCTCCATCGATCGCGGGTGGGGAGACTTATCCATCGCCTCCGATGCCGCAACTTCTGGTTTTGGCTTGCGCCGTGGCTGGGGTTGCATTGATCATGGTCACTCTCATTCATACGAGATGGCTCCGCCTCGCTCCGTTGATGATTCTGGCAGGCACAGCCACTGTCGCGGGCATGATAGTTCCTGATCCATGGATGCGCCTTGGGCTTCTGGAACTGGGCGCGCTGTTGACTGTGGCGCTGGTTTGGCAATGTGCGCGCACTCGCACTGCAAAGCTGACTTACCTTGTGGTGGTGCTTATCTCGGGCTTGTCCCTGGTTGCCAGCGACCTGTTGCTGGAGCGCGGACAACCGGACTGGGCGAGGGCGTTCTTGCTTACCAGCGTTTGCGTCAAGCTGGCCGCGGTTCCGCTCTTCTTCTGGCTGCTCAGCCTGGCTGACGAGTTGCCTGCTGTGGTTCTCGGCCTGATTATCGCGGTCGTTGATATGGCGGCTTTCGGCGAATTTCTGGTCTCTGTATTCACTGTTCACAACTATGTTCTTCCAAGTGGACTCCTGTTGGGCGCTGCCGCTGCTACGTCCTTCCTGGCCGCTCTTCTGATGCTCACGCAGCGCAGCCTCAAACGTCTTCTGGTTCTCTCGACGGTCGAGGACATTGGCTTTCTGCTGCTGGGAACTTCATCGGTATTCTTTAACCTCATCGGACTTAAAGGCGCTTTGATAGCTGCCGCGACCCACGCTCTGGCCAAGGCTCTGCTCTTCATCTGCCTCAGCGGTCCTGAAGCCGACGGCGCGCTGGACGGCGAACACACTGGCCTGGCTACGCGCTACCCAGTAGCCACCTTTGGATTTTTGTTTGGAATGTTGGCCATGCTGGGCATTCCGCCGACCATGGGCTTCATCGGCCGCTGGAGACTCTACGAGACGGCCGTGCAAATTGGCTGGCCGCTGGCGGCAATCTTCATTCTCTCGTCGATCTTCGCGTTGATCGCGTACACCTTGGCTTTGACCCGCGTTTGGTGGGGTCCTGAGCATGTGCCGAATCCGCCTTCATCGCCGCCGCATCCAATAAAGGAACCGTACTTGTTACAGGCCGTCATCGTTGCGCTAGTGTTGCTGGTTTTAGCTGGCGGTGTCTGGCCGGACGCGCTGCAAATGTTGCTTGGAGGGAGACCATGAAGCTCTGGAGTAAATTGATGTGTTATTGCCGGAGCCACAGCCCATGGCTCTTTCACATGAACTCGGGCAGTTGCAACGGTTGCGATATTGAGATTGTGGCTGCCCTCTCGCCACGCTACGATGCCGAGCAATTGGGCGTGCGTCTGGAAGGCTCGCCGCGCCACGCTGACATTCTCTGCGTCACCGGTCCGGTCACGCACAACGCGGTGAATGCCATTAAGACGGTCTACGGCCAGGTCTATGGGCCCAAGGCTGTGATAGCCATCGGCTCCTGCCCGGCGACGACCAATGTCTTCATCGACAGCCGCACGCTGGCTGGGCCGCTGCACAAGCACATTCCGGTGGATGTCTTTGTTCCCGGCTGCCCGCCCCGTCCCGATGCCATCATTCTGGGCGTAGCCAAGGCCGCGGAGATTCTGGCCGCGCGAGGCTCGAAGCCACTTGTTGTTAACGCCGAACCCGAGATTGTGGGCGACCCCGGAAATAATTGCGTCAGCTGTGCTTGCAGTTCCACGGAGGTGCAGGCATGATGACGCCAGAGATTTGGGGCAGTCTGACCACTGCCTTAGCGCGCTTGCTCATCTTTCCCGGTTTACTTTTTGCCGTTCCAGCCGCGTGGTTCTTCCTCTGGGTGGAACGCAAGGCAGTGGCAAGAATGCAGGGTCGCATTGGCCCTCCCTTCATGCAGCCATTCTTTGACTTCATCAAACTGCTGGGCAAAGACTCGCCTCAGCGCACGGGCGTAGGCGGCCTGTTGATGAAGGCTTGGCCTCTGATTGCCGTTTCTGCGGCGGCGGGCGCGGTGGGACTGTTGCCGGTGTTACCCGCCAGCGGCGGATTCCAGGGCGATCTGATTCTTCTGCTTGCGTTGCTCGAACTTCCTTCCATTTGCATCATCGCCGCGGGCTTCAGTTCCGGCTCCATCTTCGGCGAGATTGGCTCGGCGCGCGAGGCTGTCCTCAGCGTCAGCTATAACGTGGTTTTCCTGCTGGCCATCCTCTCCATCGCCGCCTCGCAGCATACCTTCAGCCTCTCGGCGCTGGCGCAACTGCCGGCCTCGCCGCTGCGCTGGCTGGGCATATTGGCGATCCTGGTTTGCCTGCCCGCCAAGCTGCATCTCAATCCCTTCTCGCTGCCCAACGCGGAGCAGGAGATTTACTCCGGCCCCATGACCGAGTACGCCGGGCCGGAGTTGGCTATGTGGGAACTTTCGCATGGGTTGGAATGGGTTGCGGCAACGGGGCTGGTAGCCACGCTGATCGCTCCGGCCTTCACTCTCTGGTGGGTTGCCGCTCTGGTCTTTGTTGCGCTCTCCTTCGGCCTGGTGCTGCTCTTGTCGGTGGTTGCGGCGGCCACCGCGCGCTTGCAGATCGATACAACGGTGCGTTTTTACTGGCAATGCACGATCATCTTCGCGGTACTGGCGATTGCGTCCGCGCTTTTCATGAGGCTTAAAGCATGAACATTTTGACCATGCTGTGGAAGAACCTGTGGGGTGGTTCGCGGACGATGCTCTTTCCCGCGCGCCCCAAAGTGAGTGAGCATTACCGGGGCCTGGTGCGCTTTGATCCCGCGCTTTGCTCGGGTTGCGCAGTCTGCAAGATGCGTTGCACCGCGCGCGCCATCGAGTTCAAGGCCGGCAAGGGCGAGTTTACCTGGAGCTATGAGCCCGGCCAATGCACCTTCTGCGGGCGATGCGTGGAGGGATGCAAGGAACATGCGCTGAGCCAGGACTCGGAATGCCCGCCGATTTACCTGACTCCCGGAGAGTTGAAAAAATCCTACACCGTTGCCCGCAAGCAGACCGTCAAGCCGGCCGTGGTTCCTGCGGCTGTTGCCGCTGAGAAGGCTGCCAGCCCCGCCAATGGAGGCGCACAATGAGTTCGCTCGAAAGCATTTCTGCAAAGCTGGGGAGCACGGAACCCTGGGTTGAAAAGGGTGGCGTGCATTGGCTTGCGCTGGACGCGGCGAAGGTACGCGAACTGGCGAAGGCGATGAACGAAATTCACGCGCGCTTCATCACCATCACCGCCTATCAGCTTCCCAAAGACGAGGGCTTCCGCCTGGAATATCATTGGGACCTCAATGGCCAGTTGCTGGGCTTTTCCTTTCCGCTTGCTGGCAAGTCCATCGAGAGCATCTTTGATCTCACTGAGGCCGCGGATTGGATTGAGCGCGAGATTCACGAAGAATATGGCCTCGACTTCACGGGCCGCGAATATGAACCCCTGCTTCTGCGCCAGGGAGAGACGATGGGCGTGAACCTGCGCGAGGAGAAAATATGAGCTACAAAATCCCCATGGGGCCCTATCACCCGGCTCTGGAAGAACCCTACAAGCTGGATATGATCTGCGAGGGCGAGACTGTTCTCGACGCCAAGCTGCATGTCGGATTCAACTTTCGCGGCATCGAGCACCTGGCCGAGACGCGCAACCACATTCAGGTCATCGCGCTGATGGAGCGGGTCTGCGGCATCTGCTCGTTCATCCACACGCTCACTCTTTGCCGGGCGATGGAGGGACTGACCGGCCTCACGGCGCCTCCGCGCGCGCAATACATCCGCGTCATCATGGCGGAGTTGGAGCGGCTGCACTCGCATGTGCTCTGGGCCGGCATCGCGGCCAAGCTCATGGGCTTCAAAACCATGTTCATGACCTGCTTCGAGATTCGCGAAAAGATTATGGACATTCTCGCCGCCATCAGCGGCAACCGCGTCAACTACTCCATGAACCGCATCGGCGGCGTCAATCGCGACATCACTGACCCCGCATCAATTTTGAAGATGGTTGAGGCGTTGGAAGGCGAGATGGCGAAAACTGTTATCCCCATCTTCACGACCAGCAGGACGGCGCGTTCGCGTTGCGCGGGCATTGGTGTGCTGACAAAGGAACAAGCAATTGCCTGTGCCGTCGTTGGACCGGTGGCGCGCGCCTCGGGCTTGCCTCAGGATTTGCGGAAAGACGCGCCTTACGCGGCTTATCCCGAGATGGAGTTCGACGTGCCCGTGCAGCCGGACGGCGATGTGCGCGCCCGCCTGTTAGTCCGCGCGCTGGAAATTATGGAGAGCTGCAAGATTCTTCGTCAGGCATTGGCCAAGTTGCCTCCCGGCGAGTTTCACACCGAGGGAGAAAAGTTCGCCTTCATCACCGGAACCTCCACCGCCCGCGTCGAAGCGCCGCGTGGAGAGGTCATGTACTCGGTCTCCTGGAAAGAAGGTTCACGGAATCCGGCTCGAGTCCATGTGCGCACGCCAACCTTTGCCGTGATGCCGGCGATTCGCTGGATGGTGAAGGGCGCGCGGTTGGCCGACACGCCGCTGATTCAGGCCTCCATCGATCCTTGCTACTCCTGCACCGACAGGTAGCGCGATCCGGGTTGCAACGACAGGCCGGAGCATTCTGCTTCGGCCTGTCGCCGTTTGTAGCAGATTTTCAGAATCCGGCCCAGCGGATATACGCATTCAGCATGGGCTGTCCCCACAGGCTGCTGACAATGCCGCCGATGCAGAGAAATGTTCCCAACGGCAGCTTGCTCAACGCCCAGCTTTCTGAGCCTCGGCGCGCCGATGGAACCGCCAGCAGGACAATCGCAACCAAAGCTCCCAAGACGACCCCAATACCAAACGCGAGCAGAGCGTCCGGCAGGCCCAGCCAAGCTGCCAGCATTGCCATCAACTTCACGTCGCCCAGACCGATGCCCTCGCGTCGGCGAATCAGCCAGTAGACCCAGCGGATGAGCAGGATGAGCGCGATGGCGACAATAATGCCGAGTGATCGCGACGCAAAGACCCTCCAAGCTGCGTGAAGAAAATCAAGCTCCAGTCCGACTTGTACTTCAAGCACGACAGAATAGAGAATCCCCAATACAATTCCCGTCAGGGTCAAAAAGTCAGGGAGCCATAGGTGTTCAGCATCGAGCACTGCCAATGCCACCAGTAGCCAGGAGAAGATCATCATGCCGAGAGGAGCTATCGGGTAAAAGAAGTTGAAGTGGACTTCCAGTGCCGTTCCGAGTAGATCGGTAAAAATTCGATCCGTAAGACGCCATACCTGAAGTGCCCACAGCACAGCAACAGAAAACTCCACCAACGGATAGCGCCAGCCGATCCAGGCGCGGCAGGTGCGGCAGCGGCCGCGCAGGGCTAGCCAACTAAGCAGCGGCACATTTTCCCACCAGGCGAGCGTGCGGTTGCACTGGCGGCAATGGGAGCGTGGCCGGACGATGCTCTCGCCCGCGGGCCAGCGGCTCAGGCAGACGTTCAGAAAGCTGCCGAAAGCGAGGCCCAGCAGCCCTGCAAAGATGGTTCCAAGAATGCGAATCATGTCGAGATGAGTATATCGCCGAATTCACGACCATGGTCGAGATCTACGATTCCTACCCACTCGATAGAAAATCAACCGCAGGTCCTTCGACTTCGCTACTCTTCGTTCAGGATGACACTATGGTTGGGGCGCGAAGTAAACTGAATGTGCATGGACCCTTCTCTTGATAGCAGTAACGCACAGGCTTCCGCGCCGCATCCCGCAATCGATCCGGAGCGTGCGGCGGCTTTATTTCAGCAGTCGGTGGACCTCATGGCTCGGCTGCGGGCTCCCGGTGGATGCCCCTGGGACCGCGAACAATCCTTCGATTCCATTCGCAAATACACGCTGGAGGAGACCTACGAGGTCTTCGACGCCATTGAGCGGCGCGACTGGCCGCATCTGGCCGAAGAACTCGGCGACCTGCTCCTGCAAGTCCTGTTTTATGCCGAGATGGCGGCCAACGACGGTCACTTCACGATTGCCGATGTGCTCGACCACCTGAATCGAAAATTGATTCGCCGCCATCCTCACGTCTTTGGCGAGGAGGCTTCGCGGGCGGCTGGCAACCGCGCCGATGTGAATGCCGACGTGGATGGCTCTTCGTCCGCGGTGCTGCGCAACTGGGAAGAGATCAAGGCAGCGGAAAAGGCATCACATGCAGCAAACGCGCCTTCGGCGGCATTGCATGCAGCAGACGCGCCTTCGGCGCAGAAGCGCCCAGAGTCGCGGCTGGATTCCGTGCAGCGGGCGATGCCGGCCTTGGCTGAGGCTGCCAAATTGGGAGCGAAGGCACGGAAGTCCGGCTTTGACTGGCCCAACTGGCGCGATCTGCTGCCCAAACTGGCCGAGGAGACGGCTGAATTGGAGGCCGAGGCTGTGTCAGACGATCCGGCGCGCAAGCCCGCGGTTGAGGCGGAGCTGGGCGACCTGCTGTTTACAGTGGTCAACCTTGGAAGGCATTTGGACGTGGATGCGGAGATGGCGCTGCGCGGCTGCAACCAGCGTTTCCGCGAGCGGTTTCGCGCCATGGAACTTGCCTCGGAGCGGCCGCTTGAAGAGCTTTCCCTGGATGAATTGGAAGCGTTGTGGGTGGAGGCAAAGCGCAAGCTGGCGGGAGCGAAACCATAATTGCGATTCATGACGGTAAGCGCTGAGCTAGCCGGATTTTGCGATTACGACGAAGATCTGTCGAAACACAACCCAGAATACAAAGCCTATACGACAAAACAGAAAGTTCTACTGACGAGCCGCCTTCACCGCCTCGGTGAGCGCCGGGACGACTTCCATGAGATCGCCGACAATGCCGTAGTCGGCGGCTTCGAAGATGGGCGCGCCGGGGTCCTTGTTGACGGCCACCACGCACTGCGAGCCTTTGATGCCGACCAGGTGCTGAATAGCTCCGGAGATGCCCAGTGCTAGATAGAGCTTGGGTGCGATGGTCTGGCCGGAGCTGCCGATCTGGCGCTCCATGGCGAGCCAGCCGTTGTCGCAGATGGGGCGGGATGCACCCAGCTCCGCGCCGAGGGCCGTGGCCAGTTCCTGAGCCAGCGGGATGTTGGCGGCGTCCTTGATGCCGCGACCCACGCCCACGATCAATTGCGCTGAGCCCAGGTCCACGGTCTGCGCCGCTCCGCGGAAACGCTCGCTGGGGCGCGTGCGAATCTGGGCCGGCTCGATGGTGGGCGAGAAGACGGAGACTGCGGCCGTGCCGGGTTGAGCCTCGTCGGCGCGAAAAGCTCCGGCTTGCACCGAGACGAAGCAGGGGCCGTTGCCAGAGTGGCGATAAGAGCCGTTGAGGCGGCCTTGCATGAGTTGGCGGGTGAAGAGCGGGCCGTCACTAATGGCGGTCACGTCGCCGATGAGCGCCTGGCCGAGACGCGTGGCGAGCTTGGGAGCGTAATCGCGCACCTGGTAGGTGTGCGGGAAGAGCACGTAGTCTGATTTTTCTGCCGCGAAAAACTGTTGCAGGGCGAGAGTGAATCCGTCTGCCGTGTAGGCAGCCAGCAGCGGGTGCTCTATGCGGACGACTTTGCCGAGCGCCTTGGCGGCAACTTCGGCGGCCAACGATTCTGTCTGTGCGCCGAGGACGACGGCGTTCACGGCAAGGCCCGAGAGCGTGGCCAGCTTCTGCCCGGCGGCTACTGCTTCCCAACTGGCGCGGCTTACATGGCCGTCCCGTTCTTCGATCACAACCCAAATGCCGCTCATAGCACCCTCGCTTCGAACTTCAGTTTTTCTACCAGCGCCGCCGCGGCTTCCTTGGGATTGCCGGGGATCATCTGGGTGGATTTTTGTTTTTGCGGCAGTGCGACGCGCTCCAGAACCGCAACCGGCGTGGCGTCGGAGGCCAACTCGGCGGCGGAAACGGTTCGCACTTCCTTGGTCTTGGCGCGCTTGATGCCCATCAGAGTGGCGTAGCGCAACTTGTTGCCGCCAGACTGGATGGTGAGCACGGCGGGGGTGGGCAGCTCGATGGACTGGAACCAGCCCTCTTCGAGCTCGCGCTTGACTGTCAGTCCGGAGTCGGTTTTGTCGACGTGCAGGATGAGCGAGGAGTGGGGCAGGCCGAGCAGCTCAGCGAGGATGACGCCGGTTTGTCCCTGGCCCAGGTCATCGGACTGGAGGCCGGTGAGAATAAGGTCGGGGTTTTCCGGTTTGACGGCTGCGGCCAGCAGACGCGCCACGCCGAGAGCATCGCGAGAGCCGAGGTCGGCGCAGTCGATGTGGATGGCGCGGTCCGCGCCCTTGGCCAGAGCTTCGCGGATGGTGGGGCCGACACGCTCCGGACCGGCGGTGAGCACGACAACTTCGCCGCCGTGCTTCTCCTTGAGCTGGAGGGCTTCTTCCAGAGCGTAGGCGTCGGATTCGTTGAGCGCGTACTGGAGGCCGGATTCTTCAATCCACTTTCCGGCGGCGTCGATGCGGATTTGGGCATCGCGTTCAGGAACTTGCTTGATGGCGACGATAATTTTCATGTTTTCGATCTCATGTTGATTTTAATCTGTGAATCAGGTTTGGCTTTCCGGCAATCCTCGCGCGGTCAACTGGGCAATGTCGAGCAGTTGCGGAGCGGCTGCGCCTTTTTCTGCCAGCGCGTCGCGGAAGATGCTGTTGCAGAAGGGGCAGGCGGTTCCGATGGTCGTGGCTCCGGTGGCGATTAGCTCGGTGGCGCGCACCTGGCCGACCCGCTCGCCGGTCTCTTCGCCGAGGAAAACGAGGCCGCCACCCGCGCCGCAGCAGAAGCTGCGTTCGTGATTGCGCGGGGCTTCGACCAGCTTTCCGGCAAGTTTGACCACTTTGCGCGGCTGCTTGTAGACGTTACGATAGCGGCCGAGGTAGCAGGGATCATGGTAGACGATGCTCTCCGAGCCGGAGCGTTTTGCGGGAAGTTTATTCGCATGGCCGGCCAGGAACTCACTGTGGTGCTCGACCGGGGGCGGCGTGCCGAACTCCTTCCAGTCTTCCTGGATGGTGCGAACGCAGTGGGGGCAGATGGAGACAACCTTTTTGACTTTGCTTTGCGCGAAGACTTCGAGGTTGGATTCGGCTAGCTTCTGGAAGACGAGATCGTTGCCCAGGCGGCGGACCGGGTCGCCGCAGCATTTCTCTTTGCGCAGGACGCCGAAGCTCGTGCCCAGGTAATTCATCACGTGGGCGAAGTCGGCGATGATCTCGCGGCCCTTGGGGTCGTAGCCGCCCATGCAGCCGAGCCAGAGGCAGTACTCCTGACTGCCGTCGAAGATGGGCAGGGCGACCTTTTCTATGAATTTGTCGCGCTCGGAGGCGGGCAGGCCATGGGCGTTTGAGCCACGTTCCAGGGCGAGGAAGAGCTTGCTGCCGTAGTCGTCTTGCCATGTGCCGGTGTTGACCGCGCCACGGCGCAGGCCGATGAGGATAGGCAGGTGCTCGATGCCCACCGGACACTGGAATTCACATGCGCCGCAGGTGGTGCACTGGAAGGGCGCTTCCTGGGGGTTGTACTTGCCGAGCAGGGGTTCTTCGGAGGCTGGGCCAAGGTCGTTCAGATAATTGCGCAGGCCGAGAATGATCTCTTTGGGGTTGAGCAGCTTGCCGGTGATGGCGGCGGGGCAGTGCTCGGTGCAGCGGCCGCACTCCACGCAGGAGAAGGCTTGCAGGCTGACGAGGCGGGTCAGGTCCGTGCCGGCGATGAGGCCGAAATCCTCGTCGCCCGCGAGAGGAGGGATTTGGCTGAAGCTGCCACGGGAGAGAAAGACAGTGGCCGGGCTGAGAACCAGGTGCAGGTGCTTGGTGTGGGGAATGATGGGAAGAAAGGTCAGCAGGGCCAGCGTATGCACCCACCAGAGAACTCGCGTGGCGGGGTCGGCGTCGGCGACGAAGAACGAGGCCAGGTAGGTGACCATCAGCAGGAAGATGAGGAAGGCGATGAAGCCGGATTGGTATGAGAGCTGCTGGCCGAGCCACTTGGGGCGCACGAGGAAACGGCGGATGAAGAGGCCGAGAATGCCCACGGCGCAGGCCAGGGCGAAGACGGCGGCAAAATCGAAGTAGAAACGGCCAAAGAGGCTTGTGGGAGAAAGAAAGCCCAGGCCGAGACCGACGGCGAAGTGGTTCAGCGTGACCAGGACAAAGGCGCAGAATCCCCAGAAGACGAAAGCGTGCGCCAGGCCGGGCAGCGGGCGCTGGCGGATGACCTTGGCCTGAAAGGCTACTTCCCAGAGGAAATCCCAGAGGCGCTTGCCGATGGGGAAGAGGCGGAAGCTGGCGTCTTTTTTGGATTGGAGAATTTTGGCGAGGACAACGCGGAACCGGAGCCAGAAGGCCGTGACGGAGGCGGCGACCAGCACGATGAGGAGCAGTTTCTCCGCGAGAGAGAAGGACTGAGGTTCAGCCAGGATTGCGGATAGAGGGAGCATAAGGGAACTTCACAAAGATACAGGATGGGGTGGGGGGCTGTCGTGGGGGACGAGCTAAAAAGAGATAGAGTCAGCAGCGCACAATCTTAGGCGAATCGATGCCCTTGGTGGCGTTGCGCGTGTCAATCACCATCTGCGACTGCTCGACAATGGCCCGGTAGTCGTAGGTGGAATGGTCGGTGACGATGACCACGGCGTCGAACTGGGCGAGGTTGTCGAGCGAGGTATTGGTCATGTTGAGGGCGTAGTGGCGGCCCTGGCCCACGGTGGCAAAGTAGGGGTCGTTGTAGGCGACCGTGGCGCCTTTTTCGCGCAGCAACTCGAGAATGGTCAGCGATGGCGACTCGCGCAGGTCGTCGATGTCGCGCTTGTAGGCCACGCCCAGCACCAGAATCTTCGATCCCTTGATGGATTTACGCTGCTCGTTGAGGGCGGCGGCAATCTGCTCGATGACGAAGTAAGGCATATTGGTGTTGATTTCGCCGGCAATCTCGATGAAGCGGGTGCGGAAGTCAAACTGCCTGGCCTTCCAGGAGAGATAGAAGGGATCGATGGGGATGCAGTGACCGCCGAGGCCGGGGCCGGGATAGAAGGCCTGAAAACCGAAGGGCTTGGTTTTGGCAGCGTCGATCACCTCGTGGATATCGATGCCCATTCTCATGCAGAGCTGCTTGAGTTCGTTGACCAGGGCGATGTTGACGCAGCGGTAGATGTTTTCGAGAAGCTTGGTCATCTCGGCTACCGCGGGACTGCTGACCTGCACCACGCGGTGGAAGATTGCGCCGTAGATGGCCGAGGCCAGCAGGGTGGCCGCTGGGCCGCAGCCGCCGACGACCTTGGGAATGTCGTGGCGCGCCACTTCCGTGTTGCCGGGGTCTTCGCGCTCGGGAGAAAATGCGACGTGAATGCCGGGCTGGTCGAGCGAGCGAGAGACTTTCAGGCCACGGGGGTTGCCAGCTTCCAGCATGGGAACAACAATTTCCTCAGTGGTGCCGGGATAGGTGGTGCTTTCCAACACAATGAGCTGTCCCTCGTGGAGCCAGGGAGCGATCGATTTGACCGTTCCGGTCACGAAACTCAGATCAGGTTCCTGGTGCTCGTTGAGCGGTGTGGGCACGCAGATGATGACTGCGTCCATCTGAGCGACCTGGGAATAGTCCGCCGTAGCGCGAAAACCGGCCTTTTGCGCCTCCTGAATCTCGCTGGGGAGAATACGCAGGATGTAGGATTTGCCGGCGTTGAGCATGTCCACTTTACCGGGCTCGATATCGAAGCCTGTCACCTTGAATCGCTGGCCGCTGAAGAGCAGCGTCAGCGGCAAGCCGACGTACCCCATCCCGATAATGCCGATGCGGGCTTCCCGGGAGTCAATACTTGCTTTGAGGCTGGCCAGCCGGTTCTCGGTCGCAGTGGTCATGTTTTTGATTGTAGAACCAAACCCTGAATCGGTTGCTAAGGGCAGATTGTGCATCAACTTCTCGACTCGAAAGTAGTATTCTCTCCAAAGTGGGCTGCGGAGAAGTTTTCCGTCGTAAACTGGCATTTTTCGGGGGATTTTCTTGCCAACCTATCTCGTGACCGGAGTTGCAGGCTTTATCGGCCGCTCGATTGCCGCGGCTTTGCTGGCCCGCGGTGAGAGCGTACGCGGCATTGACAGTTTTATCTCTGGCAAACGCTCTAACCTGGTTGGCCTGGAGGCGATGGAATTTATCGAGGGCGACCTGGCCGATCCGGAAGCCTGCGCGAAGGCCTGCGCCGGGGTGGAGATCGTCTTCCACGAGGCAGCGCTGGCCTCGGTGCCGCGCTCGGTAGCCGATCCGGCGGCCACCAACCGGAACTGCGTGGACGCTACCTTGAATATATTGGTGGCCGCGCGAGCCGCCGGGGTGCGGCGGGTGGTTTACGCCGGGTCGTCGTCGGCTTATGGCGATACGCCGACGCTGCCCAAGCAAGAAGAGATGCTGCCTAACCCCATCTCGCCTTATGCCGTGGCCAAGCTGGCCGGCGAATTTTACATGAGCGCCTTTACCCGCGTTTACGGGCTGGAGACGGTGACGTTGCGCTACTTCAATGTCTTCGGGCCTTATCAGGATCCAAATTCCAACTACTCCGGCGTGCTGGCCATTTTTTGCCGCCGGATGCTGGCCGGGGAGCAACCGACCATCTACGGAGACGGCGAACAGAGCCGCGACTTTACTTACATCGACAACGTGGTGGAGGCCAACCTGCTGGTTGCCGCCGCACCGGCGGAAAAGGTCTCCGGCCGGATGATGAACCTGGCCACCGGCAGCCTTATCACGCTGAATGACACATTCGCGATACTGCGGGAATTGACCGGCTACACCGGCCAACCGGCCTACGCTCCGCCGCGCGCCGGTGACATCCGCGACTCGCTGGCGGACATTCGCCTGGCCGGGGAGCTGCTGGGCTACGTGCCCAAAATCGATTTCCACGAAGGCCTGCGGCGTACCGTGGAGTGGTACCGGGGCGGCGGTCGAGATTAACTAGCCGGTGAACGGAGTTATGGGTCAGTTTGAAATCCACAGGACTTGCACTCGGCACTCGGACCGTTCACACTTGAGACATGCCTAGACGCTCAAGCAAAGATCGAGACTTTGCCGTCAACGCCTTCCGGGTCGTAGAACAGGCCATCGGCAAACATATGGACGGAACGCCATTGGAAGACCGGATGGGGAATTAATTTTGCTTCTGCCATAGCCTATTGTGGCAAGATCAACAAAGGACAAGGATTAGCTATCAGGGGAAGCATCTATTATGTTCGTTTTCCACAGAAAAACACAAAAGCTGTGGAAAACTATTTGCCAAAGGTTAGAAATTTGGCGATTATGAATACAGGTCGCAAGGATTTACTCCTTTTCTTGCGGCCCTATACTCTAAGCTGAGAGGCTCCCGTTCCGGGGGTCTCTCTTGCTTTAGGGCTAGATTATCCGCTCGATAAGTTGGCGCAACTTCTTGAAATCTATAATCTTTAAGTTATTCACTCTGAGAGCGTTGAGTTCGGATGAAATTCTGCCAGATGGCGCAATCACACAAGCATCCTTTCCGTCATTTAGAACTTCTCTCAACGGATCTGCAAAGTCACTATCCCCACTCCAGAGGCAGAACGATTCAGTCTTTTTCAGCAGATGAGCTACTCGGAGATCACTGGCAATTTCAACATCGAAATTGCATTTCCTCTTCTCAAGAAACTTCTTGCCTTGAACATTCATCGCGCGAAGTTCGTTATTCAGCGACTCAATTGCATCAATCCGCAATTCCCGCAATAGTGTTGGATCAATAAAATTAGCCAAAATGTCCGGGGAATTGCTGGAAATGCTTGTGACATCAATAGACAAAGTCATTATTTTTACAGGCTTAGTCCGTATTTCGTAGCCGGTTCTATGAAGCATCGTCATGAATGCTTGAGACCCTGCGTCGTGTGGGAGATTGCCGAAATAAAACCGAGTCGTCATGACCCCGAAGGAATCGAGAAGATGTTTCAGTACTTTGAAATCAATCGCCCAGCCAAGTTTTTTCGTCCATCCCCGAACATTTGCATAGTCAATATAAACGATGCTCGGTTTCGCTAAAACTGAATCTAGCAAGGCAATACGGTCAGGCCATTTCTTTGCGAGCGACTCAATCGCAGTGTTTTTGGCGGTAAACACAAGACCTCCTCATCTTCGCCCCAGTCCGTTGGCAGGCTTGGTTCCTCTCTGTTGCATTGGTGTATTTTAGCTCTCATTCTGCTCTCCCTTCCAAATAATTGTGTTACCTTCCCTGACCGCTCACATTGTTCACCTATGGAAATTCAAATTGACCCACTACCCAGTAAGAGAAACTATTGACGAATTGATTCCAATCAAGCAAACTGTCGGAGTTTACCTTTGTAGCATTGTTTCGTTTTGAATCCCAGGTCTGCCTCTGCCTAATGAATGTTGGGAGGGAGGTTTCCTGTCCGTGCCGGATGCAAACGACGTTCCGTCTAATTCGCCTTACGATTTCGATCATGGACCCGTTCAAGGGTCCCCTGCGCGGCCCGGCCACGGCGCGCGCAACTCCACACGAAGCCTGCGCGAGCTGTGGGAGGTGCTGGTTCGCCGCCGCCGCCTGATGGGCTGGGTGGTGGGTGGATTGCTGCTGGCCTGCCTGCTATATTGCCTGATTGCTCCCAATCAATACGAGGCCAGTGCCAGGGTGGCGTTGCGCACCTCGCCGGCTTCAGCACTTAGCCTGGAGACGCCGGAGCCGTTTGGCTCGGCCTCCATTCTCTCCGCGCCGGTTCAGCAGGAGACGCTGGCGAACGTCTTCCGCAGCGATCAACTGGCCTGGAAGGTGATTACCGGCCTCAAGCTCTACCAGGCGCCGGGATTCAGAGGCAGATTTGCCGGCAAGTTTCCGGATTTTCGCCCCGATGCGCCGGCTGCCGATGCCAGGGAATGGCTGCTGGAGCGCTTCCAGCGGCGGCTCAACGTGCAGACTTTGCCGCGCACGTTGCTGATCGAGATACGCTTCCGATGCAGAGACGCGGCCCTGTCGGCCAGCGTGGTAAACGCCCTGATTCGCGCCTATGGCGAGCAGGAAATCGATGCGCGGGTGCAGGCCACCGCTCAAGCCGCGACATGGCTGGAGAGCCAGCTTAAAGAGTCGAAGGCCAGGGTGGATCAGGACCAGCAGCGGCTGGCGGCCTTCCAACGCGAACACGGCTTGCTGACCACACCGGAGATGCTGGCCAACGGACAGCCGGGCGAGACCCAGCACACCTCGGCGGTGCTGGAGATCGATGAACTTGGCCGGCAGTTGGTGGCTGCCTCCACGGACCGCATTTTGCGCGAGGCTCAGTACCATGCGGCTCTGAAAGGCGACCCGGAACTGGTGATCGCCTCCGATCCGCGCCTGCAGGCGGAAAACGGCAGCTTTGCCACCGCCCTGTTGCTTCAGATTCATGCCCGCAAGAGCGATTTGGAACAGGAACAGGCCCAGCTCAGCATTGAACACGGCCCCAACTTCCCCCGCGCGGTGGAGATTCGCGGACTGTTACAAAACCTGGACCAGCAGAAAAAGGCCGAGGACGCCAAACTGGTGGAGCAATTCCGCAGCGCATGGCAGACGGCCGCCGACCGCGAGCAACTGGTGCGCAGAAATCTCGAGGAACTGACTACGGAAGGCATGAAGGCCAATGAAGCGGCCATCCAGTACGCGGCGATGCGCGAGGAAGCCAACGCCAGTCATGAGATCTATGTGCGGGTGCTGGCAAAGGTGGAGGAAGCGGGGCTGGCCGCCGGAATCTGGAATTCAAATATATCGGTGGTGGATTATGCCCGTCAGCCGGATAAGCCGGTTGCGCCCGATCTGCCGCTCTACATGCTGATCACACTCTTTGCCGGCCTGTGGCTGGCGATTGGAGGCGCGTTCCTGATGGAGTCGATTCATCCCTCTGTCCTGCGTACGGGCGTGGTCGTGCTGGCGGTCATGATGGCCGGCGCGGCGATTCACGCCCAGGCGCCCACCCCCAGCACCTCCGGCCTGCCCACGGGAGTGGTGCGGCTGCCCGCCACGCCTGATCCTCGAAATCTGCCCAATCCCAGGAATGCGCCGCTAACCTGGGGCAACCCAGGGCAGGCCGGCGTGCCGCCGATGGCAGGCACACAATCGGCTACACCGATGCCCGCGCCTATCGCTCCCGGAGACTTTCTCGATGTCAGCGAGGTTCACACTCCGGAGTTTCATTCCGTGGTACGCGTCTCTCCCTCGGGCACGGTTACGCTGCCCATGGTTCACGAGGTGCAGATTGGCGGAATGGACGAGCAATCCGCCGCACGCGCCATTGAGGCGGCGCTGATTTCCCAGGGCATGCTGCTGCATCCGCTGGTCTCCGTGCTGGTGACCTCCTATGCCGGGCAGGATGTGAGCGTGCTGGGCGAGGTGGTTCGCCCCGGCGTCTATCCCTACACAATGCACCATCGGCTGCTGGACCTGATCTCCGCCGCCTCCGGCCTGGCGCCGAGCGCGGGCAGGCTGGTGAACATCTTCCACCGCGACGACGCCAAGACGCCGCATCCTGTGGTGCTGGACCCCAGCGGCACAGACACTAGCGCCGACCACAACCCGGAACTGGCCCCCGGCGACACTGTGCAGGTGAGTCGCGCGGGGCTGGTTTACGTGGTGGGCGATGTGCAGCGTCCCGGCGGGTTTCCCGTCGATCCGGCGCAGGGGCTGACCGTGGTGCAGGCGCTTTCGCTGGCCTGGGGCCCGACACAGAACGCCGCCATGGGCAAGTCTTTGCTTATCCGCGAGCAGAAGGGCGGGCGCACCCTCACCAGCCTCAATTTGAAGCGTATGTTGCATGGCCAGGAGCCGGACCAGCCGGTCCACGACCGCGACATTCTCTACGTGCCCGATTCGACGGCCAAAAACATCTGGAACCGGACCGTGGAGTCGGCCATTCAATCAGCGATTGGGGTCACGATTTACGCCGGCCTGGTTTATTCGCAGAGGTTCTGAGGGCCTATGCGCCGCATTGTCTGGATTCTGTTGCTACTGTTCGCCTTTGCGATTCCATGGGAGTACTCCCTGGAACTGGGCGAGCCGCTGGGTAACATTGCCCGGGTAGTGGGCCTGCTGTTGCTTCTGGTGGCGATTCCGGCGGTTCTTCAGGCTGGCCGCATACGAACTCCGGGAGCGATGCAGGGTCTGGTGCTGGCCCTCTATCTCTGGTTCTGCTGCACCTATTTCTGGACGATTGTGCCGCTGGTGACCCTGGCCCGAATGCGCGGCTACTTCCAGGAGATGATGATCGTCTGGCTGGTGTGGGAGTTTGCCGCAAGCGTCGGCGATCTGCGCGCGCTGTTGCGGGCCTATGTGGCCGGCTCCTGGGTGCTGGCCGTGTTGACTTTGGCCAGCTTTGTCTCCGCGGATGCGATGGCCGCCGAGCAGGTTCGCTTTGCCGCCGCCGGACAGGACCCCAACGACGTGGCCCGTTTTCTCAATCTGGGTTTTCCGCTGGCGGCGCTGCTGGTGAACAGCGAACGGCGCTGGCCGTGGCGGTTGCTGGCGGCTGGCTATCTGCCGCTGGGGCTGGTTGCCGTGTTGCTTACGGCCTCTCGCGGAGGGTTTCTGGCGGCCGTGGTGGCGCTCATGGGCAGCGGAGTTCTGCTGGCATACGGCCATCCAAAGAGGATTTTGGTTGGTACGTTGGCATTGCCGCTCCTCGCCGCATCACTGTGGTGGATTGTTCCGAGCGGAAGCTATGAGCGGCTAGCTACCATCAGTGAGCAGCTTCAGGGCGGCGGCCTGAACCAGCGATGGAATATCTGGACAGCGGGCTGGCATGCCTTTGTGCGGGCTCCGGTCTTCGGCACGGGTGCGGGCTCGTTCGTCAGCGCGGCGGGTCTGTCGCCCATCGACACGGCACACAACACGGCGCTTTCCATTGCCGTTGGCGGAGGACTGATCGCGCTGTTTCTGGCTGTGACCATCTTTGTCGTCGCGATCTGGTCGATCACGCAAACGCGGGGGCAACTTCGCTGGGCGATGGCATTGGCGCTGGTGGTCTGGGGCATTACCTCGATGGTGGCAACCGTGGAGGAGAACCGCACGACCTGGCTGCTGTTGGCCATGATTGCGCTGGCCGGACGGCTGGGGGTGGAAGAACCGGAGCGGCTGGAGGAGTGCTTCTCAGCAGACGTGCCACGCCATAAGTTTCAGGCGACCTCTGAGCCGATTGTGTAAACAGTTTCCATGTTTCCCATTTCCCAACTCGCGCGGCACTTTCAGGGCGCAAGCGTCAACCGGCGCATTCTGAGAGCGGCGGCGTCGGTCACCGCGGTGGGGATTCTGGTCAAGATTGTCGCCACCTTCAAGGAGTTCACGGTTGCCGGGGTCTATGGCCGGACGGACGCGATGGACGCTTTTCTGGCGGCCTTTCTGATTCCCAACCTGCTGATTAATTTAATTTCGGAATCGATGAACCAGGCGCTGGTGCCGACGCTGGTGAGGGTGAGGGAACGCGAGGGCCACGAACGCGCGCAGCAGCTTCTATCCAGCTCGATGTTGTGGGTTTGCGTGCTGTTGACCGCGGCAATTGCCGTGATGGCTCTCGCCGCGAGGGGCTTGTTTCCGCTGATTGCCTCGCACTTTCCGCCGGCAAAAATGGAGCTTGCCATCCGGCTCTTTTACGCGCTGCTGCCGGTGGTGCTGATTACCGGCATCGCCACCAACTGCACCGCCGTTCTGAACACCTTTGACCGCTTTGCCTGGCCCGCTCTGGCGCCAGTGGCGACCCCGGTTCTCATCATCGTGGGAGCGCTCACGCTGAGCGGCCGTTACGGCATCTGGGCGATGGTCTATGCGACGCTGGCCGGAGCGCTCGTTCACGCGGGGGCGGTGGCGTGGATGATGGATGCGCGCGGCTATCGCTTTCGCTTGTGGTGGCACGGAGCAACCGAGGCCACGCGCGAGGTGGCGCAACAGTATGGGCCCGTGCTGCTGAGCGGGGTGGCGGCCTCGGGCGGGCTGCTGGTGGATCAATCCATGGCGGCGATGCTGCCGGCGGGAAGCGTCTCCGCGCTGGCCTACGCCAACCGCTTTGTGAGCGTGGTGATTACGCTGCTGGCGGGGGCGGTTTCGTCGGCCGTGACGCCGCATTTCTCGCGCATGATCGCCCACCGGGACTGGGCCGGCTGCCGTCAGACGCTGCGCACCTGGGTGCGGCTGACGGCGCTGGTTTCCACGCCCATCGCGCTGGCGCTGATCGCTGGCTCGCACTGGCTGATTCGCACGGCATTCCAGCATGGCGTCTTTGGGTCGCAGGACACGGCCCTGGTCACCCCGGTGCTGGCCATGTACGCCATTCAGATTCCGTTTTTTGTCTCCAGCCGGGTCTTTTACCGCTTTCTGGTTGCTTTGCGCAGAACCGATCTGATCTTCTATTGTGGCGCTCTGAATCTGGCGCTGGATGTGGTGCTGAATCTGGTCCTCATGCGCTGGTACGGTGTGGCCGGAATTGCGCTGGCCACTTCGCTGTGGACCGTGAGCACCTTTATTTTTCTCTGGTATTGGACTCGGAAGCTCCTCCCCGAAGAGTCTAAAGAACGGGTTTGAATTCGAAGCGGATTCAATGGTTGAAGCCTGCTGCTGGGGTTTGTGGCGCTGCTGGGGCCAGCGATCTACTGGCTTAATGTAAGGGTTCGGTCGATTAAATTCTCATAGGCCTGGATAGCGCGGTCAATGCGGTAGGCTTCGATGAAGCGGTGGGCAAAGCGCTGGCCTGGCCGCAGCACGCGAAGGGCGGCGAGCAGGCCAGCGGCGAGCGCGTCTTCGGAGAGTGTGGAGGCCAGCCACACCCCAGGCTGATTGCGTAGCAGGTCCATGACGCCCCTGGAGGCCGGCAAGGCCACGATGGGGAGTCCCGCGGCAGCCGCCTCCAGCAGGGCATTGGGCAGGCCTTCGTGCCGCGAAGGGAGCACAAAGAGCGTTGCTGCCGGGAAGAGCGTCCAGGGATGGTTGATGGATCCTGCAAAGCACACGGCCTCGTCGAGCCGGAGCGCATGGCACTCGGCCTTCAAGGCTGCTTCTTGCGGACCCACGCCGGCAATCAGCAGGCTGGCCTGCGGAAACTTACTCTGGATCGAAACCATAGCTTTCAGCAGCAGATCGAAGCCTTTTTCTCTCGCGAGCCTTCCAACGGCCAGCAAATGAGGGCCGGGGCCAGAGGTGATGTATGGGGCCGCATTCAGGCCGATGGCAGTGCGAATCTCCTCCACATCCACCGGGTTGGGCAGCACCGCCAGCCGATTCTCCGGAACTTTCAGCTCCCGGGTCAGGTCCGCGGCCATCGACTTTGTCTGGCAGATCACCCGGTCTGCGCGGCGATAGAGCAGCCGGTAAAGCAGGCGGGTGTACCAGGGCAGCCCGCCAAAGGACAGGGTGACTGAGATGGTTCCGTTCTGGCGGACCAGGACGCGCGTTCCACGAGGAAAGAAGGGGCGCAGCAGCAGGACTAAAAAATTAAGGTGAGCCATTCCGGAGAGGATCAGCTCCGGTTTCAGTCGCCAGATCAGTCTGAACAGCCGAAAGGCTCCGGCGCGCACCCGGCGAGCGCCCAGACAGTGGACGTGGACCGAGGCGGGCAGCGCTTTATCTGAATATGTTTGTGTGATCAGCCCCAGATGCAGTTCGTATTTATTGGACGGCAGGCCTCTCGCCAGAAGCTCCGTCACACGCTCCGCGCCGCCGCCGCCAAGATGCGGAATCAACAAGAGAACCCTGGGGCGTAGATTGGCGGACATGGGAAATCCTCAAAATCTCACTGAGTATAGAGCAAGCACCCTTCTTAATCTGAGCGAATGAGCATTTTTCCAGAAGAAATTATCCTCTTGACAAAGTAAACCACACTAATGTTTCCTAAGAGTACTGAATTTGCTTATCTCCAGTGGAAGGCTGCCTTTTTGGGGTTTCTTCTGCGTTGTCACAAGGAGAGCGGCTGAGACGGAGATCAGGAGTGGACGTACCGGCGCAGGTGATCGCCCGGTAGATCGTTCAGCAAGAATGAATTCCTGAATCCGTAGAGCGCCTTTCCTAACGCGTTTCCGATGTTTTTTTCGGGACGCGAGGGCCCTTTTTTTAGGAGTGGCTCGTGCTCAAACGCAGCGGAGATATTGCAGATTCTATTTTTTTGCCCCCATCTTTCCGGGGGAGCAACCGCAACATGCCGGTACCCGCTCGCTGGGCGGAACCGTCCCGTTCATCGCCAATCGCCCACATCGTTGTCGGCATCACGAGTCCGCAAACCTGCCTGGTTCTTGGCGGCCGCCTGCGTACTCTGCGCGAGGCGGGATTTCGGGTAACCCTGGTTTCAAGCCCCGGCGCTTTGCTTACACGCACGGCCGCACAGGAAGGGGTTGAGTCGGTTGCGATTCCCATGCGACGGGGGATGGCGCCGGCCGCGGACCTGCTGTCGCTGCTGCGCTTGTGCTGGTTGCTCTGGCGGCTGAAGCCTGAGATGACGGAGTTCAGCACTCCCAAGGCGGGGCTGCTGGGCTCGGTGGCCGCCATGCTCTGCGGCGTGCCGTCGCGGGTCTATCTTTTGCGCGGGCTAAGGCTGGAGACCTCGACCGGAATCAAGCGCTGCATCCTGCTGGCCGCCGAGCGAGTGGCTTCGGCCTGTTCTCATGTGGTTCTGTGCAACAGCGAGAGCCTGCGCAACCAGGCGCTTGCTCTGCGCGTGGCGTCTGAAGACAAGCTGCGCCTGCTGGGGAGCGGCAGCAGCAACGGCGTCGATGTGGAGCGCTTCTCGCCGGGACCGGGTACCCTGCGCGCCCGGCTCGGCCTTCCTCCGGATGCGCCTGTGGTTGGCTTCGTGGGCCGCTTGACCCGCGACAAGGGGCTGCCGGAGTTGGTCGAGGCATTCGACGCCATCCTGGCTGCCAGGCCGCAGGCGCATCTGCTCCTGGTGGGCTGGTTTGACGCTTCCGAGGATGCGCTCGGCAGCGCTCTGCGCTCCCGCATCAAAAACCACCCGCACATTCACATGACCGGGTATGTTGCCGATACGGCGCCCTATTACCGCGCCATGGACGTGATGGTGCTGCCCACCTGGCGGGAGGGTTTTCCAAATGTCGTCCTGGAGGCCGCGGCCAGCGGTATTCCCGTGGTGACCACCTTGTGCACCGGCTCGCGCGATGCCGTGGTGCCGGAGGTGACCGGACTGCTGATACCTCCCGGCTACCCGGTCGCCATTCGCGAAGCCGTGCTGCAGTTGCTGCGCAATCCTGCGCGCAGTTGCCGCATGGGAGAGGCAGCGCGCGCATGGGTGATGGAGAACTATATCAATGACCGCGTGCAGGGACTGACCGTGCGCTGCTACAAAAGCCTGCTTGAGCGGAATCAGCCGGTGGACACAAGAAGAGTGCCGGTCGCAACTGGTCGCGTGCTCAATCCGATCTAAATCAGGGCTGCGCTTGCGGCACGGTGGGGTTCATCGGTGTGTCGATTTCGGCCGGAGGCGCTTGCAGCGTATGCGCGCCGGATTCGGCGGCTTGCAACACATTGTTGGGCGCAATTCCCAGCACCAGCGTGGCCAGAACTGCCATTGCCAAGGCTGCGATGACGGCAGCGCCCATTCGAGGCGATACCTGCGGTGTGGCGGACCTTCCGTCGCTATCATCGTGCACTGGACGCTGAGCAGAAACCAAAGCCAGGCGCAGATAGTAGGCGGCGGCCAGGCCGGAATTCAGCAGTCCGATGATGGCCAGCCAGATGGCTCCGCCGCCCACTGCGGCGGCAAACGCATAGAACTTGCCGAAGAATCCGCCGGTGAAGGGAATGCCGATCAGCGAAACCAGGAAAAAGATCAGCAGACTGCCCAGCAGCGGCGAGCGGTAGATGAGCCCGCGATAATCGTTGATCAGCGGCAGCTTCTCGTCGTATCCGCTGACCAGCGTAACCACGGCAAAGATGCCCACGTTCATGGCCGCGTAGGCTGCTGTGTAGAAGCTGGCGGCGGCGATGCCGCTCGTGCCGAGTCCCGCAAAAGCCGCCAACAGGTAACCGGCATGGGCGATGGCGGAGTAGGCCAGCATGCGCTTCACATTCTGCTGGCGCAGCGCGGCCAGATTGCCCACAGTCATGGAAAGCACGGCCACCACCCAAAGCAGCGGCTGCCAAACGGGGCGCAGCGTGGGCAGCATCTCGTAGACTACGCGCAACAGCAGCGCGAAGGCCGCGGCCTTGGGCGCGGTGGACATCAGCGCCACCACCGGCGTGGGCGAGCCTTCGTAAACGTCCGGCGTCCACACGTGGAAGGGAACTGCTGAAACCTTGAAGAGAATGCCGACCAGCATCAGGCCCATGCCGGCAAGGAGGAACGCGTGATTCTGCGCGGTGGGCACGAGGCGGGCGATCTCGTAGATCTGCGTGGTGCCGGTGGCGCCGAAGATCATGGCCACGCCGTAAAGCAGAAAGGCGGTGGCAAAGGAGCCAAGCAGAAAATATTTGATGGCTGCTTCCGGTCCACGGGCGGTGTGCTTGCGATAGCCGGCCAGAACATAGGTGGCGATGGAGGAGATTTCGAGAGCGATGAAGACCAGCAGCAGCTCCACCGCGCTGGTGAGCAGGCACATGCCCACCGCGCCGAAGACGATGAGCGCGTAGAACTCGCCCTGATGATGGCTGCCCTCGGGCAGGGTGTCGAGCGAGAGCAGCAGCGCCACCAGAACGATGCCGCAGATGAGCACGTGGAAGAAGACCGTGAAGGCGCTGGTCTCCACTGTGCCGGAGAAGCCGGTTCCCATGGGCAGGGAAAGCTGCCAGAGGCTGGTCCAGAGGGCGAAGGTAGTTCCGAAGGCGGCGACCCAGCCCAGCGAACGGCGCGCCCAATGCGGAGGGATTGTCGCGTCGAGCAGCATCACCAGGACGCCGGTCAGCGTGAGGACGACCTCGGGAAGGATGCGATAGATGTCGGGAACAGGATTCATCGCTGGCCCTCCCCTTGAGACGAAGTTGTAATGGACGGCACATGCACAGGCGGAGGATGCGCGCCGGTTGCGATAGTTGGCAGCCAGAGCATCGGCGCCACTCCCATGACCAGCATCAGCGCGGCCAGCGGAGCCAGTATGGCCAGTTGACCTGCGCGTAAATCTTCAGGCGGCTTCGACGTGGCCAGCGTGCTTTCAGGCCCGAAGAAGAGCCGCTGTATCAGCCAGAGCATGTAAGCCGCGCCGAGGATCACTCCCAGCGTGGCGGCAATGGCCCAGCCCTTGCTGACTCCAGTGAAGGTGCCAAGGAGAATCAGGAACTCGCCGATAAAGCCGCCCAGTATGGGCAGGCCGATCATGGCGAGAGAGGCGATGACAAAAAATGTAGCGGTGCGGGGGAGCCTGGCGGCCAGTCCGCCGTAGGCGTTGATCTCGCTGGTTGCATAGCGGTCGTAAAGCACGCCAAGCAGCAGGAAGAGCGCGCCGTCCACCACACCATGATTCAAAATCTGATAGACCGCGCCCTCCCAGCCGGTGAGCGTGAGGCCGTAGATGCCCAGTGTGATGAGGCTCAGATGGCTCAGCGCGGCAAAGGCCATCAGCCGCCAGAAGTCGCGCTGGACCAGAGCGAGGCATGCGCCATAGAGAATGCCGACGACGGCCAGCCCCACCAGCAGCGGAGCCACAGCCCGCGCCTGCACGGGAAAGAGGCCGATGTGGAAACGCAGCATGGAGTAGAGGCCGAGCTTGCCGGCGACGACCATGGCCAGAGCGACGGGCGCTTCACTGAAGGTGTCCGCAAGCCAGCCGTGCAGCGGAAAGACCGGAACCTTGACGGCGAAGGCGAAGAGAAACGCCAGAGCCGCCCAACACAGCGGGCCGGTGGGAAGAATGCCGCTGGCGATGTTGTACTGCAACATCGTGAAGTCGAAGCTGCCGGTTTGCGCGTAAAGCCACAGAATCGCGACCAGCAACGGCGCAGAGGGAATGAAGGTGAAGAGGAAGAACTTGAGCGCGGCTTTGGGGCCGTCCTTGCGACCGTACATGGCGATGAGAATGGCCATGGGCACCAGCGAGAGCTCCCAGAAGCCGTAATAGACCATCAGGTCCAGCGAGAGAAAGACGCCGAACATGGCTGTCTGCTGAATGAGGAAGAGCGTAAAGAAGAGTTTGCGACGCTCGCGGATGGCCTTCCAACTGGCGACGACGCCGATGGGGGCGAGAAGCCCAACCAGCACCACCAGCCACAGGCTCAATCCGTCCACGCCCACGTGATAGTGGATGGCGGGGCTCTGTATCCATGGGATGTCGATCACAAACTGAAAGCCGGCTTGCGTTTTGTCGAAGTGCGCGGGCAGGTGCAGCGTGAGGACGAAGGTGACGAGCGTGGTCAGCAACGCGATCCAGTTGGGCAGCTTGAAGCGGTCGGGGACGAGCGCCACCAACACCGCCCCAGCCAGCGGAACGAGGAGGATCAACGTGAGAATCGATTGGTTTATCTGGTTCATTCTCTCAATGCCCCGCCATGCCAAGATGAATTGCCGAAAGACTGGCCAGCACCGTTGTCCACGGAACCAGCAGGAAGAGCAGCACCGCCGCCGCGCCCGCGGCCAGCCACGCCGCATAGGAGCGCAAATTGCCCGATTGCCAGCGTTGCAAAATTGCGCCCGCAAAGGTGGCGATGCCGCCGAGCAGCCAGGCAGCTCCGCCCAAAATTCCGAAGTCTACCACCCACTCCAGGAAGAATTTCGAAATCGCAAGCAGCGGCTTGACGACCACTGCGCCGTAGAACTCGTCGACAAAATACTTGTTGACCAGCAGATTGTAAGTGCCCGGCAGAGCCGCCGCATACTGCGCGGGCTTGGTCAGTTTGCGCCGGTAGAACTTGTCGGCGATCATCCAGCCTTCAATCGCTACAAGAACGGCCACGACGCTCAGAATCAGTTCCAGACGCCAATTGCCGGTCTCGGTGGGCAGCACGCCGACGGAAGGCGCAAGGAAAGCGCCGAAATGCTCCATGCCGATCCAGCCGCCGCAGACAGAGAGAACAGCAAGAATCACCAGCGGGCCGCGCATCGACCACGGGCACTCATGCGCGTGAACATTCTCGCTGCGCGACTCACCCAAAAATGTCAGGTACCATAGGCGGAACATGTAGAAAGCCGTCAAGAGCGCCGTTAAAAGTCCGACAAACCAGAGAATCTTGCCGTTGGTTCCTTGCAAAAATGCCGCGTAGAGAATTGCGTCCTTGGAAAAGAATCCGGCGAAGGGAAAAATTCCGGCGATGGCCAGAACGCCGACTGTGGTGACGGCGAAGGTGAGCGGAAGTTTCTTGCGGAGACCGCCCATTTTGCGCAGGTCCTGTTCGCCGCCGATGGCGTGAATCACCGAACCCGCCGCGAGGAAGAGCAGCGCCTTGAAGAAGGCGTGGGTCATCAGGTGGAAGATGGCCGCCGAGTAAGCCGCTACGCCGCAGCCCAGGAACATGTAGCCTAGCTGCGAGATGGTGGAGTAAGCCAGCACACGCTTGATGTCGTTTTGAACTAAAGCAATCGTCGCCGCGAAGATGGCCGTGGCCGCGCCGACCGTTGCAACAACGCCGAGCGCGACGGGCGAGTGGTCGAAGAGAACGTGCGTGCGTGCGACCATGTAGACGCCGGCCGTGACCATGGTGGCCGCGTGAATCAATGCGGAGACCGGCGTGGGGCCTTCCATCGCGTCAGGCAGCCAGATGTAAAGCGGAAGCTGCGCGCTCTTGCCAGCCGCGCCCAGCATCAGGCAGAGGGCGATGATAGTAAGCACGCCGCCCTGCCATGCGGGAGTTGCGTTGAGCTTCGCGCCAATCTCGCTGAAGGTGAGCGTGCCGAAGTTGGCCACCAGCAAAAACATTCCGATGAGGAAGCCGAAGTCGCCGATGCGGTTGACGATGAAGGCCTTCTTGCCCGCATCCGCCGCGGATTTTTTCTGAAAGTAAAAGCCGATCAGCAGGTACGATGCCAGGCCGACGCCCTCCCAGCCGACAAACATCACCAGCGCGTTGCCGGCCAGCACAAGCACCGTCATGAAAAACAGAAAGAGATTCAGGTAGGAGAAGTACCGCGCGTAGCCTTTGTCGTCGCCCATATAGCCGACGGAGTAGACATGAATCAGGAAGCCTACGCCGGTGACCACCAGCAGCATGACCAGCGAAAGCTGATCGAGTACGAAGCTGAAGTTGATGTGCAGCAAGCCGGCGCTGATCCAAGGAATCGGGCAGGTTTCCAAGTAAGGCAGGCTCACAACTCTTGGAAGATTCGAAATACCCGTTGGATCTACGAAGATTGGCAGGAGTCCGCGTACAGTCGCGTTGAGTACCACGCAGAACGAGGCCAGCGGCGCCAGCAGCGCAACCGTAGTGATAAGCCACTTGGGCAGACCGCGACCCAGGATTCCATTGATGAGGAACCCGGCGAAGGGCAATAGCGGAATCAACCAAAGATAGAGGTGTGCGTTCATAGTTTCATCCGGTCGATGCGGTCGACGGCCAGGGTTGCGCGGGCGCGGAAGACGGCAATGATGATGGCCAGACCGACGGCAGCTTCCGCCGCGGCCACCATCATCACGAAGAAGACGAAGATTTGACCCTTCACTGCGTGCCACTGATGGGCGAATGTGACAAAGGAAAGGTTGACGCCGTTGAGCATCAGCTCAATGGACATGAAGACGGTAATCAGGTTGCGCTTGATGAGAAAGCCGACGACGCCCAGCGAAAACAAGATGGCGCTCAGCAGAAGATACCAGGAGAGCGGGACTTCCTGCGTGAAAAGGGAACTCATTTTTCGCCCGTCCTTTCCGCGCTGCCTTGCGAGTCTGCATTGCCTTCGCTGTGCCGGGCCAGCGCCACCGCGCCCAGAATGGCGATGAGAATCAGCACCGAGGTGACTTCAAAGGGCAGTAACAGTTTGGTGAAGAGCACGGCGCTCAATTCTTCGGTTGAGGTGATGCCATCGCTCAGCCGGGCCACGCCCAATCCTTGCGCGTGCAGAATCACGGTGGCGATAACGGCGAGGATGGCTACAACTGCGGGAAAGCCGATGGCCCGCGCCGCTCGGCTGCCCAGGGTGCGTTCCTCGCGTCCGGCGTTGAGCAGCATGACGACAAAGGTGAACAGCACCATGATGGCGCCGCCGTATACGATGACCTGCGCCGCGGCCAGAAACTCCGCGCCCAGCAACAGGTACAGCACGGCCAGCGAGACCATCACCACTATCAGCGACAAGGCGCTGTTGATGGGATGGCTCTGGAGGAGGAGGTTGATCGCTCCAGCCAGGCAAAGTCCGGCAAAGACGAGAAACAGAATCAGGTGCATCGCATGCTCCGGGAATTTCTCCCCGATTAAAAGTTCAGCGTAAGGCAAGCCACAGGCTCGTCGCCACAATGTTCAGAATGGCCAGAGGCATCAGCCAGCGCCATCCGAAGTTCATCAACTGGTCATAACGGAAGCGCGGCTGCGTGCCGCGCACCCACACATACAAAAAGAGAAAAGAAAAAACCTTGAGTACAAACCAGAAAAGGGGCAGCAGCGCCTGGACAAAGACGTTATGCGAAGTCCCAAACAAATTCCCGAAGGGATTTGTCCAGCCGCCCAGAAACAGCAGCGTGGCCACGCATCCCACGTTGATCATGTTGCCATATTCGGCCATGAAGAACATGGCGAACTTCATGGAGCTGTACTCGGTGTGATAGCCGCCGGTCAGCTCGCTTTCCGCCTCTGGCAGGTCGAAGGGCGAGCGATTGGTCTCCGCGTAAGCGGCCATCAGGTAAATGAAGAAGGCCACGAACTGCATTCCGCCAAAGAGGTTCCAGCTCAGGATGCCCCTGGTCCCCTGCTGCTCCACAATCAAGCGCAGGTTCAAAGTTCCGGCGCGCAGCACCACGCCGACCAGCGAGAGTCCCAGAGCCAGCTCGTAGCTGACCAACTGCGCAGAGGAGCGCAGCGCTCCCAGCAGCGAATACTTGTTGTTGGACGACCAGCCGGCCAGCGCGATTCCGTAGACGCCGATGGAGGTGACGCCCAGAATCACCAGCAGGCCGACGTTCACATCGGAAATCTGGAACAGATAAAGCCCACGCGGCACCAGGGACGCAATCCACGGACCGCAGTACTGGGCGAAATCGTGCAGTTGGACGCGCGGATCGCCGAAGGGGACGACGCCAATCAGGATCAGCGAGCAGCCCAGCGCGAGGATGGGAGCGAGCAGATAGAGCGGCCGGTAGACGCCAGAAGGGATGATGTCCTCTTTCATAAACGACTTTGCCCCATCCACCAGCGGCTGCAGCAGGCCGAAGGGCCCCACACGACAGGGACCATAGCGGTTCTGGATGCGCCCCACGAGTTTGCGCTCCAGCAGCACGGTGTATGCGACGCCCAGCAGCATCACCACCGTCACCACGGCTACCTTGAGCACGCTCCACAGAATGAACCACAAAATCGTCACTGGTCTTCAGCCTCTTCTTTGTTGCATGAAAACTTACTTCATCCGAATCTTTACTAACTGTGCTGCCTGATGCCGCGCGAGTTCCTGGAGCGCCGCGCTGTGCTGCGAGAGCGTTCCAGAGGTAAACAATCCATCGTGGACGGGCGTAATCTGGCCCCGCCCGGCGGATGCCGAAGCCGGAGCCAGGCCCGGCTCGGTTTGCACATCGTTGCCGCTTAAAAGATTTACGCGATCCACATTGTAGCCGGGAACCAGCCGCGCAATTTCGTCCAGCACCGCCAGCGGATCAAAGGGACTCAGCTTCGGTTCAAGATTGTTGGCAGCCAGCCACACAGCATGGCGGTCTGCCTCGCCGGCCTGTGCGCCGCGCGATTGGCCTAAGTCGGCTGTGACGCTGCCCTTGCCGAAAGGAACAAGAGTTTTCACATCCACGCCCATTGCTCCGGCCAGCCGCACAAGAATCTCAAACTCTGGTTTAACTCCGGCGCGGTCAGCGGCCTTGCAAACCAATTGCACGTCGCCGAAGGTGTTGGTCACCGTGCCTGATTTTTCGTAGAGACTGACGGCGGGAAACACCACATCGGCAAGCGCCGCAGTCTCGGTAAGGAAGATGTCCGCGACGATGATGAAGGTTTTCTTCAAGGCTTCCGGCGTGGCCCCGAGCTTTGCGACAGGGTCGGCGCCGACCACCAGCAATGCGCCCAGTTCACCTTTGCCGGCTGACGCCATCATCTCCGCCAGCGTCTTGCCGGGCTTTGCGGGCAGACCAGCGTACTCAGCAAATGCGCCGTGAGCCGTAACCGGCATGTAGCCGGGAAGAAAATCGGGCAAGAGGCCCATGTCGGCCGCGCCACGCGAATTGGCATAGCCGCCGAGGAAGGCAAAGCGTACGTTCCCGAGTTGCAATCCCCAGGCAACCAGTTCCGCGACTTGAGAGCCGCTGTACTCGGAGCCGAAGACTACCAGCAGCGAATCCTCGGCCAACACCGCCTCGCGGAAGGTTGTGTCCTTGAGAATCGCATTGCTGCCGCCCATGTACGCGGCCAGGGCAGGGTAGCCGTCGGCAGGCAGGCGCAGCGTCGCATAGGACATGCGTTCCAGCTTGATGGCCTTGGCGTTGGCGATGTAAAGCCGCGCGCGATTGAGCCGCACATTGGTGCGTAGATTCCAGGCGAGCAGTGGATGTTCTTCGGTAGGATTGCCGCCGACGAGCAGAATCGCCGGAGCAGTGGCAGTCTCACGCAAATTGGCTGCCTTTCCGCTGTGCCCGGCAAGAGCCTGCGCAAAGGCTGCGTAATCGGCGGTCCGCTCGTGGTCGATGTTGTTCGTTTGCAGAACGGTGCGCGCAAACTTCTGCAGCAGATAATTTTCTTCGTTGGTGGTTCGGTTGGAGCCGACGACGCCGATGGCTGAGCCGCCCTTGCTGTCGCACACTTCCTTCAGCTTGCTTGCAGCCAAACGCAGTGCGTGCTCCCAGGAAGCCTCCACCAGCTTACCCTCGCTGTTGCGCACCAGCGGCTTGGTCAGGCGATCTTGACTCTCGACGAAATCAAATCCGAAGCGGCCCTTGGCACAGAGAAAGTCGTCGTTGATGCCGCTCTTGTCGCGGTTGTTGGCGCGGACAATCTCAGAGCCATCTTGTGTTTGCCTCACGCCCAGCGTCACCTTGCAACCGTCGGCGCAGTGCGTGCAAACCGTCGCCACGTGGTTCATCTCCCATGGCCGGGTCTTGTAGCGGTAACTGCCGCTGGTCAGTGCGCCCACCGGGCAAATGTCAATGCACATGCCGCACTGCTCGCAGTCCAGATGATCGCCGCCGTTGGGTGCGATCACGGACTTCACGCCGCGATTCTGCACGCCAAGAGCCCACACGTCCATGCCCTCGCCGCAGACGCGAATGCAGCGGTAGCAGAGAATGCAGCGCGGGCGGTCGAAGTAGACGGCCGGCGACCATTGCTGCTCTTCTCTATGATTTTTGGCCTCGTCGTAGAGGCTCTCGCCAGCGCCGTACTTGAAGGTCATGTCCTGCAGTTCGCACTCGCCGCCCTTGTCGCAGACCGGACAGTCGAGCGGATGATTGCCGAGCAGCAGTTCGATGGTCGCCTTGCGTGCCTGCGCAATCTCCTCGGACTCGGTGACGAAAACCTGGCCCTCGGCGACGGTGGTGGTGCAGGCGGTTTGCAGCTTGGGAACTTTTTCCTGGCGCACCACGCACATGCGGCAGGCGGCCTGAAGCGAGAGGCCGGGATAGTAACAGAAGGCTGGAATCTCGATGCCCGCCTTGCGGCAAGCGTCGATCAGCAGCGTCCCCGCGGGAGCCGTCAGCTTCTTTCCATCGACAATGAAGGTTACGTCTGCCATTCGTCTCCCGCGCCCCTACACCACTGCCAAATCCACGTGCTTTGCGAACGGACACGTCTTGCCGTTCAGGTGGTCCTCAAACTCCTTGCGAAACTTCTTCACGAATCCCAGAATCGGCATGGCCGCCGCGTCACCCAGCGGGCAGAAGGTCCGGCCCAGCATATTCTCCGCCAGGTACTGAATGTGATCGATGTCTTTGGCTTCGCCGAATCCGGCATGGAAGCGCGTCAGCGATTTCTTCAGCCAGTCCGTTCCCTCGCGGCAGGGAATGCACCAGCCGCAGCTCTCGTGCTGATAAAAGCTGATGGTTCTGAGCGCAAACTCGACGATGCAGGTCTGGTCGTCAATGACCACCACGCCCGCCGAGCCGAGCATCGAGCCGGCTTTGCCCACCTGGTCAAAGTCCATGCCGATGTCGATCTCGTCGGGCAGCAACACCGGCGTAGATGACCCGCCGGGGATGACGGCCTTCAGTCCACGCCCGCCGCGCACCCCGCCCGCGACCTCGTAGATCATCTTTTTGAGGTTATAGCCCATGGGCAGTTCGTAGACGCCGGGGTGCTCCACGTGGCCGCTGATTGAAAACAATCTTGTCCCGCCGTTGCGCGGCGTGCCCACGGTTGCAAAGGCAGCGCCGCCCATTTCGATGACGTGCGGAACGGTGGCAATCGTCTCAGCGTTGTTGATGACCGTAGGCCCGCCGTAGAGTCCAACAACCGCCGGGAAGGGCGGCTTGATGCGTGGCACGCCACGCTTGCCTTCCAGCGACTCCATCAGCGCCGATTCTTCGCCCACTTCATACGCGCCCGCGCCGGTTTGCGTGATGATCTGAAATTCCGTGCCGGAGCCGAAGATGTTCTTACCTAAAAAGCCCTTGGCGTAGGCTTCTGCGACGGCTTTTTCCATGATTTCCAGAAGATAGCGATACTCGCCGCGCAGATAAATGAAGCCCAGCTTCGCGCCGATGGCCAGACCCGCGATGATGGTGCCCTCAATGATCGCGTGCGGATCGTGCAAAAAGATCAGATGGTCCTTGCAGGTTCCCGGCTCGCTCTCGTCGCCGTTGACCAGAACATACTTGGGCTTGTCGGATTGCTTGGGCACGAAGGACCACTTCATGCCCGCCGGAAAGCCCGCGCCGCCGCGCCCGCGCAGGTTCGAGGCCTTCATCTCATTGATGATCCAGTCTGGACCTTGCGCCAAGCACTTCTTCGCGGACTCGTAGCCGCCCAGTTCGATGTATTTGTCGATCTTCGCCGCGCCTTTTCCAAATCGTTTAGACACAATCTTGACTTCATCAGAATGCGAGACCAGCGAAGGCAGGGCGGCCTTCGCATTTGCCTGACGATAAGCGGCCAGAATCTCGGGTACCTGTTCCGGCGTCAGCTTGTCGTGGAAGTCGTAGTTCACCTGAATGGCCGGCGCCCACGAACAGGCCCCGATGCACTCGACCTCTTCGAGCGAGAACATCCCGTCCGCCGTTACGCCCTTGTGACCGATGCCCAACTCTTCCTGGAACCGCTCGTAAACCTCGTAGCCGCCGCGCAACATGCAACTGATGTTAGTGCAGACCTGCACGTTGTATTTGCCCACAGGCTTGAAGCGCAGCATGGAATAGTAACTGGCCACGTTGCGAACTTCCAGCTCGGTAATGCCGATACGCGCAGCTACTTCAGCGATGACCACGTCGGATAGGTAGCCGACCTCATCCTGCGCGTAGAGCAGCATGGGAACCAGCGCTGAGCGGTGCTGCGGATACTTCAGAACCAGCGCGTCAAGGCGAGCAGCGAGTTTAGGAGAGAAGAGGCTCATCGATTCAGGACTCATCGGTCGATCTCCCCCAGCACAATGTCGATGGAGCCAATGACGGCGATCACGTCGGCCAGCATCCGTCCCTTGCACATGGTCTCAATCGCCTGCAACGTTGCAAACGACGGATTGCGAAAGTGGACGCGGTAAGGCTTGGCCGTGCCGTCGGAGACGATGTAGTAGCCCATTTGCCCACGCGGCGATTCAATTCCCTGGTAGACTTCGCCGGCTGGAACAGCGAAGCCTTCGGTGACGATTTTGAAGTGATGGATCAGCGCCTCCATCTGCGTCTTCATCTTCTCGCGGTCAGGCAGCACAATCTTCGGCGCATCGGCCTTGATCAGTCCCTCGGGCATCCCATCCAGCGCCTGTTGAATCATCTTTACGCTCTCGCGCATTTCGATGAGCCGGATAAGATAGCGCGCCCAGCAATCGCCCTCGGTCGCAATGGGTACCTTGAACTGAAATTTCTCGTAGCCGGAGTAGGGCATATCGCGGCGCAGATCAAAATCCACGCCCGACCCGCGCATATTCGGCCCCGTCACGCCCAGCGCGATGGCGTCTGCTGCCGACAAAATTCCCACGCCCTTCAAGCGATTGCGGAAGATCGGGTTGCCGGTGAGCAGATTCGAGTATTCGTCGATCTTTTCCGGAAAAGTCTTGATGAAGCCCTGCACGCGGTCGAAAAAGTCCAGCGGCGGCTCCATCGCCAGCCCGCCGATACGGATGTAGCTGGTCATCATTCGCTGGCCGGCCAACCCCTCGAAGATGCGCAAAATCTCCTCGCGCTCGCGGAAGGTGTAAAGAAAGACGGTCAGCGCGCCAATGTCCATGGCGTGCGTACCCAGCCAGATCAGATGCGAATTGAGCCGCGTCAGCTCGGCCAGCAGCACCCGCAGCCACTGCGCCTTCTCGGGAATCTCCAACCCCAGCAGCCGCTCGACGGCCAGGCAATAGCAGAGGTTGTTGGCCATGGGGCTCAGGTAGTCCAGCCGGTCGGTCAGAGGGACGATCTGGTGATAGAACTTGGCCTCGCAGGTCTTTTCGATGCCGGTGTGCAGGTAGCCGATCTCCGGTTGGAGGCGGACGACGATTTCGCCGTCGATCTCCACCACCAGGCGCAATACTCCGTGCATGGCGGGGTGCTGCGGTCCCATGTTCAGAATCATGTGCTGATCGTGCGCGCCCTTGGCTGCCGGAGCTTCCAAAATCGGTGTTTCAATCTGGATGGGTGTGCCTGGATTCATCAGCGGTACCCCTCCACCGGATAGTCCTTGCGCAGCGGGTGGCCCTGCCACTCATCGGGCATCATGATGCGGCGCAGATCGGGATGGCCCTCAAAAATTATTCCGAAAAGATCGAAGACCTCGCGCTCGTAAAAATTGGCCGACGGCCAGACAGAGGTGATCGATTCAACTGCCGGCTCCTCGCCATCCACCATCACCCGCAGCCGAATGCGCTCCTTATAGGAGTGCGAAACGATGTGATAGCTCAATTGGAAGCGCGGCGAGGAAGGGAACCAGTCCACCGCGGTCACGTCCTCAAAAAAGTTGTAGCCCGCGGCCTGCACCGTGGCTGCCGCTAAGCGAATCTGCCCGGCGGCGATGGTCAGCGTCAACTCGCACCGGTCAAACTTAGCGTCCGTCAGAGCCTCGGAGTTCCAGGCAAGGATGGCCTTGACCGCAGGATGCTCGGGGAGCCCCTCCAGCACGGCCGCCTTGCCGATAAGTGTTTGAGTGTCGGCCATCTCAGAGGTCCGCCTTGTCCTGGCTCCAATTCAGAATGCCCTTGCGCACAATATAGTAGAGTCCAACAGCCACAAAGCCCAGATAGACCACCATCTCCCAGAAACCGAAGAACTTGCCGCACCCGGTCAGCGCCGGAAGTTTGCGGTAGACCACCGCCCAGGGCATCATGAAAACCGCTTCCACGTCGAACAGAATGAATAACATAGCCACCATGTAGAAGCGCACGCTGAAGCGGCTGCGGGCATCGCCCGTGGCCACAATCCCGCATTCGTAGGGGGCCAGCTTGACCGGCGTGTTACGGTGCCGCCCGACAAACCAGGAGGCGACCACCATGAGCAGTCCAATTCCAAACGCTGCAAGTATTTGCAGAAATAGCGGTAGATATTGCCAGTGGTAAGGGATCATCGCCGCCCAGTCCAGAAAATTGCACCCCGCTCACCGAAGCCCAAAACTGCCGCGAAGCGACGGGATGCTGGTTTGAGATTAGGTTTTCAGCCTCGTTCCGTCAAGGCGGGCCAGAAACCGGCGAAGGCGTACAAACTGGTTGCCCTGGCGCGATGAGGCGATTTGCAGATAATTTCGTGGTTTTATGAGACGCTGGTTCTGACTTTCTCTCTATCCAGTTTTACCGGACGGCTGAGGCAGGCCATCGCTGTCAGGGCATGACCGGTGCGTGCCTGGATTTCGCGTGGTTTCAGTGCATACTCAAGTCTTCAATCGACCGTGCTTCTCATAGGCCGAGTTGTGACAATTGAACGGCGTTTAAGTGATCTGCATCACTTCAATTCCCGAAACGGGCACGTGATAATCCATTATCCGCTCGTGGGAACAGTACGTTAGTCATATGAATATATGGCGCGTACCGTCGAAGAACAGAGTGAGGATTAAACCATGGCAGCTACCACGACCGGCTTCTCGATCCCAGCATCCGCGCAGGCCGTTTCCACGGCTCGTGTGTACCCCAACCGCCGCCGCCATATTACCCCTCAAGCCGGACACGCGCTGGAAATCCTCGCCCACGCCATCGAATACCTTACAGACGAGTATGTGCATACAGGCCTCAATTTTTCCGCAAAATATGAGCAGCTTGAAGCCGTGCGATTGCTCATGGCTCTCAACCGCCAGGTCTATTTCGAGTGCGCTGAAGTGCCGAGCTTCAGCGAGCGGTGCTGGTCGCTGCTGCATCTTCACACGGCGTAACCCTCTTCAAAAGCTTCAATTGAGTTATCCAAAGTACGCCTGAGTTATGCTTAGGAAACTCTGAAATTGTGTCTCAACCTGCGCCCGATGCGATAAACTCGGCCCTGTATGCAGAGCAAAAATATTGGAGCCTGGAAGTTGTGGGCTGCGGCCGGTCTCTCCGCCGGCCTGCTGGAGTTGCCGTTTCCGCTGGCTGGGCCGTTGCCCGTATGGCGGACAGTCTTTGCATGGTTTGGGCTGGTCCCGCTGCTGTGGGCGCTCCTGTCGCCGCAATGCATTGACCGGCCGCGCCCCCTGCGCCGCGGCTTTCTGCTCGGCTATCTCTGCGGCGTACTGTGGTTCGCGGGCAACTGCTACTGGGTCCGGGACACCATGCTCCGCTACGGCGATATGCCGCTGGGCGCGCCAACCTTACTGCTCATCGGCTACAGCCTGGTGCTGGGAACGTACTTTGGCCTCTTCGGCATGAGCGTGGTGCTGATGCGTCGAGCCACAGGCAGCACGCGCCTGGCGTTGGCCTTTGCGCCGTTTTTCTGGGCCTCTCTGGAACTGGTCGCCTCCCGCATCACCTCCGTTCCCTGGGACCAGCTGGGCTACTCGCAGGTGGATAACGCGCTGGTGAACCAGCTTGCGCCCTGGACGGGCGTTTACGGCATCAGCTTTGTGCTGGTAGGCGTCAATGCACTCCTGACAGGCGGGCTGATGCTAAAGTCTCGTCCGCATATCGGGCACAGGGACCGGATGATTTTGCGGGTGACTGGGGTGCTGCTGATGATGACGGGTGCGGCCGGGGTTTCGATCCCGCCTCCCCAGCCCGCCGCCACCGACACCGCCGTCCTCATCCAGCCCAATCTCGACGTGGCCGCCGAAAACGCGTGGTCGCGCCCCGGCGAGTGGGAGCAGCACATCGCCGAGTTCAAGCGGTTGGCCGGCGAACAGTGTAAAACTTACATTGCCGGAATCCCTCAAACCAACGCGCCCACCGGCGAAATCATCTGCCCGCCTTACGCCACGCATCCCGATTTGGTGGTCTGGCCGGAGTCGCCCGCGCCCTTCATCGAGAGCGATGCCCGTTTTCAGCAGGCGCTGAAATCCATCGCCCATGAGGCGCAGGCTCCGCTGGTGGTGGGCAACATCGGCATGGATTATTCGGCGGAAGATCGCTCCTGGCGCACTTTCAACTCCGCGCTGGTGGTCTCCGCGGACGGGGCGCGTGTGGGCCGCTACGACAAAATCCACCTCGTCCCCTTCGGTGAGTACATTCCCTTCAAGAATCTGCTCTTCTTTGCCCGTAAGCTCACTGGCCAGGTCTCCAACTTCTCTCGCGGCACCGACCGCAAGGTCTTCCGGCTCAATGGCCACCGCTACGGCGTCTTCATCTGCTACGAGTCGGTTTTTGCCGACGAGGTGCGACCCTTCGCTCAACTGGGCGCCGAGGTGCTGGTCAACATCAGCGACGACGCCTGGTACGGCGACACCAGCGCCCCCTGGCAGCACCTGAACATGGCGCGCATGAGGGCCATCGAAAACCGCCGCTGGCTTCTGCGCGACACCAACAACGGCATCACGGCGGTCATCGACCCCTACGGGAGAGTCCGCCAGAGCATTCCCCGCCACCAGACGGACGCGCTGCCCGCCCGCTACGCCTTCCGCAACGATGTAACCTTCTACACCGCCCACGGCGATGTCTTCGGATGGCTCTGTGTCCTGCTGAGTTTTGTCGTTGTTGCCTGGTCGGGAAGAAAACTGCTGCGCTAGATGGTGGCCAGCCGCCGTGTCTTCTCCCGCTCCAGCCGCTAGGCCAAAAACACCTTGAGCAGCGATTGGTAGGGAACGTCGCGCTGGTTGGCCAGTATCTTTAAATCTTCGACCATGGTCACAGGCAGACGCACGGAGATGGTGCGCAATGTGGGCTTGAGTTTGACGAACTTCACACGCTTGGCCTGCGACCAATCGACGTATTCGGTAGAGTCCGCCCCCTTACCCGTTAAAGACCAGAACTCAAACTCTTCGTCCTCAGTCTTGAACTCAGGAACCTTCTTCATGCCGTCAGTCCTTATTTCATCAACACGGCATCGAGCGCGTGCGTGGCAAGCGCAACGACGCGTGGAATCGGCTTCGCGCCCTGTTCATAGTAGGCAACCATGCGGCGGCTCAACCCCAGGGCGGCAGCGGCAACATCGAGAGTATAGGCTTTGCGTTCCCGCCAATGCTTGAACGCATCGGGTGACATGGTCTGCCCCGATTGCTCTTGCGCAAGCCGCCAAAGCGTATCAGCAGCCATGTCGATTTCATTCGGCCAGCAAACATCCGTGCCATAGTCGCCAACCTGCACGCGTCCAAACAATTCCGGCGAGCGGCGCAACGGCTCATAAACGCGAAAGGTTGCTACCAGGCCAGAAACGTCAACCCGGCTCTCCTCGCCCTTTTCCCAACGAATGAGCAAGGTCAACGGTTTCTTGCCTGCGGCAACGGACGCGATACGCGGCAAAATTTTTCTCGGCATGTTCTTTACCCCCGTTCGTTCAGTTCTGTCCACCGTAGCGCCAGCGCCTCTTGATGGCTTTGCGCCCAGGCCAAGGCTGCGGCGATCTGCGTCGGCCGGGCCTCTCCCGCAATCACCGTCAAATCCGAAATCCGCACCAAAACCTGAAAGTCCGGCGCGACAATATGGAAGTGAGGCGGTCGGTGATCGTCGGCGTACATCCGCACGCTGACAGACCCGAAACGTTGCAAAACTGGCATTTCTGTCCCACCAAACAACGTAATGCAACTATTGCACTATCCAGAAGGAAAGTCAACCCCTCATTTTTGCCTTTCATCATGGCGTGGGGGCGGCGGAATTCCGGCCTTTGCTCCCTTTCCGCGACAGCGGCGACCATGCTTTCTCCCGCTAAGAGAACGGCAAGACCAAACCGCCATTAGCCTTGGTCAAGCTGCTCAAAGTCCTCGACTGTCACCCCGATCTGCTGGAAGAGTTGAAGACGGCATAGGCAAGTGTGAACACCCCGTCAACCAACTCGATGGTATTCTAAGGCTAGTCAAGAAGCGCAGTCTCATAATTCAAACCAAGTCAGGTCTAAAGAGCCAAGCCATGTCGTTGAACGATCTCGAATTCGCTTATGCTCCCGTGCGCGACCAAGTGCGCGACCTGCGGGAGTATCTTTGACCCTGCTCGCATCCGCAGGGAATCCGCAGAAATAGAAACCAAGCTGGCCGATCCTACGCTCTGGTCCAATCCCAACGCGACCAAGCCTCTGATGCGCGACCGCAAGCGCCTCGAGTCACTCGTCGCCGACGACAACGAACTCCTCCGCCGCACCGGCGAGATCGATACCTACTTCGAATTGGCGAAGGAGGGCGAGGACGTACTGGCCGATCTGGAGCGCGAGATCAAGGCCCTGGGAACATTCGCCGAGGATTTGGAAGCGCGCACCACGCTCAACGGCGAGGCCGACCCGCTGAACGCCATCGTTACCGTGCATCCCGGCGCGGGCGGCACAGAGAGTCAGGACTGGGCCGAGATGCTGCTGCGCATGTACCTGCGCTGGGCTGAGCAGCAGGGCTTTAAAACCGAAATGAACGACTACCAGGACGGCGAAGAAGCGGGCATCAAGTCGGCCACCTTCACCATCCTCGGCGAATACGCCTTTGGGCAACTGGCTGGCGAGAGCGGCGTCCACCGTCTGGTGCGCATCTCGCCCTTCGACCAGGCCAAGCGCCGCCACACCTCGTTCGCCAGCGTCTACGTTTCGCCCGAAATCGACGAGACCATCAACGTGGACCTGAAGCTCGACGACCTGCGCATCGACACCTATCGCAGCGGCGGCAAGGGCGGCCAGCACGTGAACACCACCGACTCCGCCGTGCGCATGACCCACCTGCCCACCGGCATCGTCGTCTGCTGCCAGAACGAACGCAGCCAGCACAAGAACCGCGACAAGGCGATGAAGATGATGCGCTCACGCCTCTACGAGTACGAGTTGGAAAAGAAACGCGCGGTGAGCAAGAAGCTGGAAGACTCGAAGCTGGAGATCAACTTCGGCTCGCAGATTCGGTCGTATGTCCTGCAACCCTACCGCATGGCCAAGGACCATCGCACCAAGGTCGAGGTGGGCGACGTGGACAAGGTGCTGGACGGCTACCTGGAGCCGTTTCTGCGCGGCTACCTGCTTGCCAAGCGTCGCGGCACCGCCGTAGCCGCCGAGCCGGACGACGATCTGGAAGTGTAAAAGCAGGGAACAGGGAATAGGGAATAGAATGCCCGTGCCCGTTCATTTGCGACCATTATCCGGTAGACTTAGTTCAACTGTTGAGGAGTTTATCTTCTCCGCTATGCGTATCTCTCGATTGATTATCGCGGTGCCGTTGCTGCTTGCCGTCGCCCTGCCCGCGTGCGCGGCGTCGAATTCCGCGGACGCGCCTCATGTGCAAGTGCAACTTGTTGACAAAGAACTTGCAGTTTATGCTCCGGAGTACATTGATGCCGGGCTTTACTTCAAGCTCGAACCGGGTTGGCATATTTATTGGAAGAATCCAGGAGACGCCGGTGAGCCAACAGCAATTGTTTGGACTTTGCCCAAGGGCGTTCACGCCGGGCCAATGCAGTTTCCAGCGCCCAAGAGGCTGCCTTTGGGGCCTTTGATGGATTTTGGCTATGAGAACGAAGTTCTCTTTCCAATCAGTCTCACGGTTGATTCTTTTTTCAAGCCAGGAACAACAATCCGCTTAAAAGCTCAGGTTAGTTGGCTGGTATGCCGCGCGACTTGCATTCCGGGCAAGGCAGACCTGGAGCTTGATGTCCCGGTCGTTGCCTCGAAACCAGCGGGCAATCGTATTGTTATCGATCTTTTCAGACGCTTGCAGAATGGGCCGGCAGCCCAAACGATGCCGCAGCCATTTCCTGCAAATCGCAAGGCCGTCTTCCAGCCCACGCCTACAGGCTTCCGCCTCGTCGTCGAAACCGGCCAGAAGGAAACTGAGGCTACATTTTTTCCGGAAGACCAGGACACTCTTGACAATCCCTCCCCGCAAAAGTTCACGCCCACAGCGACAGGCCTGATCCTTGACCTCAAGAAAGACGCGAACCTAGCCGCTGATCCAGCTAAGTTGAAGGGGGTTCTGGAACTTCCCGGCGGGCGCGCGTACGAGATTGTCGCGCTGCGGGAGGTGTCCTTCGGGGTGGCGGGGATGGAGACTTCGCCGGCCGCGGCGCCAACATTTGCTCTTGGTGTGCTGCTGCGCACCTCCGCCCTAGCCTTTCTCGGCGGCCTCCTGCTGAACCTCATGCCCTGCGTCTTTCCGGTGCTGTTTCTGAAGGGCCTGGCGCTGGTTCACACCGGCCACAGGGAACTGCACAAGCTGCGCGCGCATGGGCTGGCCTATGCCGCGGGAATTCTGGTCTCCTTCTGGGCGCTGGTAGGCGTGCTACTGGGCTTGCGCGCAGCGGGAGCCACGCTGGGCTGGGGATTTCAGTTTCAATCGCCGGTCTTTCTCGCGCTGATGGCCGGGCTGCTCTTTTTCCTCGGCCTCTCGCTAGCCGGGCAATTCGAGATTGGCCTTACGCTGACCTCTGCGGGTGGGTTTCTTGCGCAGAAGCAGGGCTATACCGGCAGCTTCTTCACCGGCGTGTTGGCCGTCGTCGTGGCCACGCCCTGCACCGCGCCCTTCATGGGAGCGGCCATCGGCTACGCGCTCAGCGCATCCGCTTTGGTCACCTTTGCTGTTTTCACGGCGCTGGCTCTCGGCCTCGCCGCGCCGTATGTCGCGCTCACCCTGCAACCGGCCTGGACGCGCATCCTGCCCAAGCCCGGCGCGTGGATGGAGGTGCTGCGCCAGGCAGTCTCCGTGCCCATTTTCATCACAGTGATCTGGTTGGCTTGGGTACTCGCCGCAGCTTATGGAGCCGGTGTGCTGGCCGCGCTGCTGGCCAGTTTCCTGCTGCTGGCCGTTGCCGGATGGTTCCTCGGCCGCTGGCCGGCCAAGCGCTGGGCAGCGACAGTCGCCGCCCTGATTCTGCTGGGAGTCATCGGCCTGGCCATCTTCGGACAAAAGCTGGTGGGCGAGTCCAACGGAAAAGCAATCCAGTCCAGCAACACAATTCTGAACTCCGCTGCCGCCAACGGATGGGAGCCCTGGTCCGCCGAAGCAGTCAGCCGCTATCAGGCCGCAGGCCGTCCGGTTTTTGTGGATTTCACCGCAAGCTGGTGCCTGAGCTGCCAGGTGAACGAGCGTGTCGCTCTGAATCGGCCGGAGGTGCAACAGGCTTTTCAGTCCGCCAACGTAGCCCTGCTGCGCGCCGACTGGACCCTCCACGACGAAGCCATCACGCAAGCCCTCGCCGCCCTGGGCCGTAGCGGCGTTCCTGCATACGCGCTCTACACTCCGGGTCAGAGCGAGCCGCAACTGCTTACCGAAGTGCTCACGCCGGGAATTGTGACGGATGCGCTGAGCAAGCTGCCGAAGACAACACGCTGAGCAGGGAAGAGCTATCAGCCTTATCCCCCGTTTTTCGCTGGAACAATATTGCAAAGATGGCGCACCTGCGCCAGCCCACCATGAACAGCCCACCATGACCAGCCAAAATTCGGATGGCGCACAGACAGAGCAGCGGAGTATGATGTTGCGCGGAATCAAACTACATCCGAGAGGAATGGATAAGTTATGGGAAATCGCAAGTCACTCGCCTCAATCCTGCTCTTTGTGGGCAGCCTGCTCTGCTTTTTTCTTCCATTTGTAACCGTGTCGTGCGGCGGGCAGAAGATATTCACGCTCAGCGGGCAGCAGATGGCGACCGGAACTGAGATCACGGAGCTCGGACAGCACAAGGGCCAGAGGATCGACCCTCATCCCTTTGCCTCGGTGGCCGCACTGTGCGCTCTGGCGGGCGTAGCTCTCAGCCTTGCGGGCACAAGACTTGCCGCCGTCACGGCCGCCAGCGGAGCAGCGGGCGCCGTCTCGCTGGGCGTAATGGCGTCGCGCATGGAAACAGAAATCCAGCGCGCAACCCAGGGAGTGGGCCAGGTGAATGTTGAAGCAGGCTTCATACTCACTCTCTCCCTCCTGATTGCCGCCACGGCATGGAACATCTATCTCTTCACCCAGGGGAAGAAAGCTGCAAGCTTATCCAGCAGCCCGGGGAAGGACACGTAAACGCCCGTAAGTCACGCGCAGCCGGAGGTAAGTTCGGTAGGAGGGGAGAATCTTGGCTCTTGTGGCGATTGCGGCGCGCGTATTTGAGATAGGCGGGGAGAATCAAACTTTGCCGCGCTTCCCAGCACGAATCCGCCGAATCTCTTCCATCCGTTGCGCCAATTGCTTTTCACGCCCCTCTTGCGTGGGGTGGTAGTAGCTGCGGCCTTTGAGCGATTCAGGCAGGCAATCCATCTCGGCCACCTTGCCCTCTTCGTTGTGGGCGTAGCGGTAACCTTTGCCGTAGTCGAGTTGCTTCATCAGTTTTGTGGGCGCATTGCGCAGGTGCAGCGGCACCGGCTCCTGGCGAGTCTCTTCGATCTCCTGTTGCACGGCGCCATAGGCCGTGTAAACCGAGTTCGACTTGGGCGCGAGGCAAAGATAAACCACCGCCTCGGCCAGCGCCAGATCGCCCTCCGGCGATCCTAGAAAATCAACGGCCTCCTTGGCGGAGAGCGTCAGGTTGAGCGCTTCGGGTGCGGCCAGGCCGATGTCCTCGATGGCCATGCGCACGATGCGGCGGGCCAGATAGAGCGGGTCTTCGCCGCCTGCGAACATCCGCGCCAGCCAGTAGAGCGCGGCGTCGGGGTCGCTGTTGCGCACGCTCTTGTGCAGCGCTGAAATCAGGTTGTAGTGCTCCTCGCCGGTCTTGTCGTACATCAGCACGCGCTGCTGCACCGCTTCGCCGGCCAGTTTCTTGTCGATGTGCTTGCCCGCCGCGCGATTCGGCTCCATCGCCAGTTGCGCGGCCACCTCCAGCGTGTTGTAAGCGTTGCGGCAATCGCCGCTGGAGTAGCCGGCGATCATTTCCAGCGCATCGTCGTCAGCGGTCAACTCCATCGCTCCCAGGCCGCGTACTTTATCTGCCAGCGCGCGCTTGAGCAGCGTGACGATCTGCTCCTCGCTGAGCGGCTCCAGCACGTAGACGCGGCAGCGCGAGAGCAGCGCCGAAATAATCTCAAAGGAAGGATTCTCCGTGGTTGCGCCGATCAGCCGGATGGCGCCGCGCTCCACGTAGGGCAAAAAGGCGTCCTGCTGCGCTTTGTTGAAGCGATGAATCTCATCGATGAAGAGAATCGTGCGCGAGTGCATCTGTGAAGCACGCGCTGCCGCCACCATCACCTGCTTGATCTCCTTGATGCCGCTCATCACGGCGGAGAACTCGATGAAGGTGGCCTTGGTGGTTTCGGCGATGATCTTGGCCAGCGTGGTTTTGCCCACCCCCGGCGGACCCCACAAAATCATGGACCCTGAATCATCGTGCTCAATCTGCACGCGCAATGGCTTTCCGGGCCCGACCAGGTGTTCCTGTCCGCTCAACTCATCGAGCGTGTGTGGCCTCATCCGCTCAGCCAGAGGCGCAGTGCGCAGCGGACCGCTGGGACCTTCCTGCTCGCCGTCAAAGAGACTCATCGCGCACTCCTTCTCTGCCGCGAAGCCTCGTAGAGCAGCACGCTGGCCGCTGCCGCTGCATTCAAGCTCTCCACCGGGCCGGGGCAGGGAATCGTCACGGCTCCATCGGCCCGGGCTGCCAGCTCCTGCGGCACGCCGTTGCCCTCATTGCCAATCATGAGCGCCACCGGCCCTCTCAGATCGATGCGGTCCGCTGCCTCCGCCCCGTGTACGGCCGTCGTCCAAATCTTCACGCCAATCTTCCGCAAGCGGGCAAAGCAATCTTCCGCTTCGACGGCGAGCAGCGGTATCCGGAAGACGCTGCCCGCAGAGGCCCGCACCGCCTTGGGATTCCACTCGCTCACGGTTCCCGGCAGACTGAGGATGCCCGAAGCGCCGAAGGCCTCCGCCGAGCGCAGAATCGTTCCCAGGTTGCCAGGGTCCTGCAATCCGGCCAGAACAACCAGCAGCGGAGCGGCCTTGTTCGCGCCGCCCAGCACATCGGCCCATCTCCAGGTCGGCGGCTCAACCAGGGCAGCCACCGGCTGCGGCGTCTCGGTAGCCAAAGCCGAGTTCAGCAGTTCCCTGGGCAGCAGCAGAACCTCGGTCTCCTCCGGCAGCGCAAGCTCTTCCAGCAGTTGCTCCGCGCCCTGCGCCACAAAGACAGTCGGCACGCGCAGGCCGGCGCGCAGAGCTTCCTCCAGCAGATTCGGCCCTTCAATTCCTGCCAAACCACGGCTGTCGCGGCCTGCCAGACCGCTGGCATCGCGGCCGGGGTGAGCCAGCGCGCGGCGCAAATCCTTCAGGCGCGAATTCTGCTTACTCTGTACAATGCGAATAGGCATACCGGGGCAAACTGTTCTTTCTCTAGCGTGATTCTAGCTCGTTTGCGCGGATGTGACCGGACGGAAATCGCAGCCTGGCCTGCAACTTGGCCGGCGCCGCGTTAGCTTCCGTTTTTTATGGCAACGCAATACTCGGAAACTGAGGTAGCCCCCTTGTTCGCGGAGATGCTGCACGTCCATCCCGATGAACCCCAGCCGGACCGGATCGACTATATCGTCTCCTGTCTGCGCAAGGGCGATGTGATTGCCCTGCCGACCGACACTTTCTACGGCTTGGCCGTCGACCCGGTAAATCTCCACGCGGTCGAGCAGATCTATCAAATCAAGACCCGCCAGAAGAACAAGCCTTTGTCGCTACTGATTGCCTCCCTGGCCCAGGCGTATGAGCTGGCCCGCGATACCGACCCCTTGCTGGACAAACTGGGAGAGCGCTTCTGGCCTGGTCCCCTCACCATCATCGTGAAAGCTGGCGGCAAGCTGCCGTTGCGCTCCACGGCGAATACCGGCAACGTTGCCCTGCGAGTGCCCAACGCCGCCATTCCGCGCGCCATCGTGGAGCGCTTCGGGCTGCCCATCGCCGCCACCTCGGCCAACCTGCAGGGGGCCTCCGAGTGCAGCAATGCAGACTGTGTTCGCGACCAGCTCGGCGACCGCATTCCGCTCATCGTCGACGGCGGTTCCACCGGCCAGGCGCAGCCCACCACCATCGTCGATCTAACGCTGGGCGATGGACGCTGGGAGATTCTGCGCGAGGGCGCCATTCCGACGCACGAGATTGTGGCGGTGTTGCAGAGGTAATAGAGATCAGGTGGCAGAGATCAGAGAAGATACTGGCCTTTTCGTCCACCGGCACGGATTGTGGATCGTGATAAACGGGTCTCTAATCTCTGAATTTGCACAATGATTGTTCATCGCGGATAAACTGATCTCTGATCTCTGATCTCTGATCTCTGAACCGAAGGTTCACCCATGAAGCTCCAGTTCGAGCCAAAACGCCATAAATGGATACTGCGCGCCACGCTCTTGCTGGCGCTTGCGCTGATCGTGGCAGCTCTGGGCTGGTGCCGCTGGGTCTACGCGCAGATTGAGCGTTATGCAGTCCTTGATCAAGTTGCCCAAGTTGCCCAGGTTGACCAATCCGCCCAGGCAGTTCACGCGGATGCTATCGTTGTCTTCGGCGCAGCGGAGTACGACGGCCGCCCCTCCCCGGTCTATCGCGCTCGACTGGACCACGGCCTTTCGCTCTTCCATCACGGCATCGCACCGCTGCTCATCACCCTGGGCGGAAACGGCGGCGACCAATACAACGAAGGGGCGGTGGGCCGCGAATACCTGATGGGCATGGGCGTCTCCGGGCAAGCCATCATCGCTGAAACCGTGAGCCGCAACAGCGAGGAGTCGGCTCTCCGCGTCGGCGTGATCGCCCGCGCCAACGGATTGCACCGGCTGGTGATCGTCAGCGATGGAACGCATATGTTTCGCATTCATGAAATCTGCGCTGCCGAGGGCCTGGACGTGCTCACATCGCCGCGGCCTTACGTGGTCATTGAGGGCGAGAGAAGAAGGACATGGCTAAAGTTCGAGCGCATTGTTCACGAAATTCTCAGCTACACCGCATGGCGCTTGCATCTGCACTGATGTGTAGCTTGGGTTGAGGCGATAGAATCGTTGCATGCCGACCGAATGCGGGCAACTGCTGGGAGAGTCAGGATGAAAATGCACGAAATTGCAACCTGTGTTGTTGCACTCTCATTCCTGTTAGCACCCTGCAAGGCGTTGTCTGCGCCGAAGCCCAACTGCGGCGAGATCGAGGCCATAGCGAAGATGGCGCGCGCCATCTCGACGGCAGAGTTAGCAGCCCACAAGTTAAACGCAGGAGAAAGCTACCGCGCGCAGGTTGTCTACGCGGCCAAGCTGATCGAACTGGCTCCGCAGCGGCAGGATGCGGCTGTTCTACTGCTGAACCTCATCCCCAAAGACGATGAACAGCAACAAATGTTGATGTCCCTTGGCGAACATCATTGCGAGACGGAGTCTTATCACGAGATGAAAATGCTTGCTCAGTTGGAAGAACGCTTGCCGCGTGATCTGACCAGGGCAGTTCTGATGGTGGCCGCCAAGATTCCGGAATATGTTGCCTATTCCGTCATCTCAGTCCAGGACCCGCAAAGCGACTATGCGCTGCAAATGCAGAAAGTATGCAAGGCAAAACATGCCGAATTCTTTGATGCGGTGACCAAACTGCCCAGGGAGAAGAGAGACCGGTTTCTGAAGTACGTCTTCGATCTCGACGGGTGTAACGCACTCACTCTTCCTGAAGCCCCGTAGACGGGGGCCGCTGTTTCAGGATGCGGCGGATATTTCTCTTTCCATGTATTACAGCAACGATCTCAAGCGGTGCTGTCTCGGGACGGTACACAATGGCATAGTTTGGATATCTGGTCAGCGTCCAGAAACGAAGGGGACGGGCTGAGAGGTCGGGTCGGGAATGGCCACGCATGGGAGTTTCGGCGACAAACGCGCAAGCGTCGTAGATCGCTTGTTCTACGCGGTCGGCGGCTGCTTCGTTAGCTTCGGCAATGAAAGACCAGATGTCGAATACATCTGCTTTGGCAAGAGACGTAAAAACATAACCGCTCATCGCTTGGACAAACGCCAGTCGTCTTTCATCGCCTGAATTTCACGACGGGCCTGAGCGCCGTCGATCAGTTCGCCGCGCTCGGCCTGTAGATAGCCTTCTTCTATATGAGCCGATAACGCCCGGCGCTCCTCATCAGTCCAGCTTTCTTCGGCGTCCTGGGATTCAAGGGCGCGGCGCAAGACGTCTTCGGCGTTTGCATAGCCGCCGCGGGAAAGGCGTTTGTTGATGAGCGTTTCAAGTTCGGGGGGGACGGTCAGTTGCATGGCCAGTTCTCCGTTCTTGCTTTCATTGTATTCCACGGCTCAAAAAACACGATCACCCCATTCAGCGATGCGCCAAAACCACCAGCACTCCCAGCGCGAACACCGCCGCGCTGGCCGTCGATAAAAAATTAACCGCATCGTTGTTCAGCCAGCCGCGCCGTTCCAGCGTCGCTCCCAGCAGGCTGTCAAAGAACAGGCCGAAGACGCCGCCCGTGTAACTGATCCAGAACATCGCCGCACCGCCGCCCAGCGCCCATGCTCCAACTGCCGCGACAATCCCCGCTGCGGCTACTCCAGCCAGCGTGCCAACCAGGCTTACCGCGCCATCCGTGCCCGCTTCGACCCTGCGCATGGAGGTGATCATGCGCGGCTGACCGCCCAGCACTTGGCCAATCTCCGAAGAAATGGTATCCGCCGCAGCTTCAGCCAGCGCCGCCAGGCCTGCGGCTAACAGCAGATCCGGAGCAGCATGCGCGAACCAGTTGCTGCCTGCCAGCATCGACTGCGCCAGCCCGTCACAGGCCAGCCCGGCCACGCCCAGGTTGGCCGCCACCTGCGCCGCGCTTCTACCCTGCCGCCGCTCTGCCGTGCCCAGCCGCAGTTTTTTCTCCCGGCCCAGCCGCGTGGAGATGTCCGCGAGCACAAAGACCGCCAGCACCGGAATCAGGGCTGTGTGCCATGGGGCATAAGCGAACCGCTCGCCGGGAGTAAAGATCGCTGTGGAAAACATCAGGCTGGTGGTGATTGTGGCGCCGGCAAAGGCGCCACCCGGAGTGGTCGCGCCGAGTTGCAGGACTACCAGACCCAGGAACAGGCTTATACCCAGCGTCCAGGCAACCAAAGGCCAGTAATTCACTGACCACCAGTGGGCCTGCAACACCACGCTGGCTCCCGCAAAGGGAAGCACCAGCAGAAGCACCAGTTTCGATTGCCAAATCAGCTTGATTCGCGCCACGCATCTATCGTAACCCGTAAGGCATATTGCGGGCCGGCGCCTGGGAAATCATAGGTCTAGCCGGTTTCGATACCCTTTCGTATTCCTGCCGCGTCCAACCCCCGGTCGCCTGATTTACAATCACTTTGTAAGCAGGAAAGAACTGAATGAGGCTTTTACGCATGAATTTTAGTCAGGCGCGTGTGCGGTTGGTGCAGGCGAGCGCGGTCTTTGCGGCTGCTGCCCTGGTCGCTGGTTGCGGCAACAACTACCGGCCCGTGGTTACGCCCACCAATCCCAGTGGCCCCGCAGCTCAGCCGCAGTCGTTTGCGGTGGTGGTTACAGCCCCTTCGCCCACTTTGCCCGGTATCACCACGGTCATCGACTATGCCGGTGATTCAATTCTGGCCACGGCGAACATCGGCCCCGGCCCGACGGCATTTACCCTGGACGAAACCGGTTACAACGGCTACACCATCGACAGCGACGGCACCCTGACCAATATCCCTGTTTCCAGCACGCTGCAGACCAAGAACGTGACATTCAGCACACTGCCCAGCACTGCGAAGCCTTTGAACCTGTTTTCGCCATCCGCCGGGCTGTGGGCTACGGATCTGACTGGCAACCTCGCCGATGTTTTCAACGGCGGCCCCGTAACCCTCCTGCTTTCCATTCCCCTGCCGCCAACGCCGGTGATGGTGATGGGTCCTCCCCTTCGCGGTACGCGCTTCTTTGCCGTGAGCCAGAACATTGTCTCTCCCACCGGCCTGGAGTGCAATAACTCGTCCACCACCCAACCGCTCGGAGTGGTTACCCCAATCGAGGTCGCCAGCTATACGACCGATACGCCGATTCCAACAGGCAAGTGCCCGGTCTATGCCGTCCAAAGCAGCGATGGCGCGCGGCTCTTCGTGCTCAACCGAGGCAGCGACACCATCACGGTGATCAACTCGCAGTTTGCCACGCTCGATGCCTGTACGCCATTCCTAAACCAGGCCGGGCAGACTGTGAACTGCCATCCCACACTGCCGCTTTCCACCTCAGCGCTAACCGCCTCAGGCATCATCCCCCCAAATTGCAACTACGCAACCGACCACACTTGCGGCGGCATGACAACAACCGCAGGCCCGGTCTATGCCGAGTACAACGCCGCCAAGAACCTGCTGGTGGTGGCTAACTATGCCGGCAACACCATCAGCGTCATCGACGTGAGCCTGGATGAGTACGGCAACGACAGCGCCACCTTTGGCGCCACATACACCATTCCCGTGGGTAACAACCCCGCCAGCGTGACCGTTTTGTTCGATGGCAGCCGCGCTTACACGGCCAACCAGACCGACCAGTCCGTGACCATTGCCAACCTGAGCAGCTACACGGTGGAAAAGACGCTGCCCGTCACCGGTTACCCGCGCACTGTGGTTTCGACTCAAAATTCGTCCTACGGCAAAGTCTATGTGGGTTCGCCGAACACCGACTACCTGACCATCCTCCGCACCGATCAGGACATTGTGGACACGACAATTCTATTGGAAGGCGACATCGTGGATGTGCGCGTAAGCACGCAGAACGGCAGCAGCGGAAACAGCAACGTCTTGAGCCGGATTCCCGGTTACGGCCAGCCCTGCAATCTGCCGCCTGGCGTCATGGCAACCACCTATCCTTCTGGCTACACGTTAGCCAATTGCCAGAAGCAGCCGTAGCGTATTTGCCTGATAGTGAAATGTCATGGGTGCCCCATCCTCGCCGCGTTCTTGTTTTTTCGGCTAGGGTGGGAAATCACCAGACAGCCAAAGTAGTTTTCCCGCGAGGGAAAGCTCCTTTGGCTGTTTTTGCGTCTGCGCAAGAGGCTGCGAAGCTATTTTTTAGCCGCCATGTGAAACGATAAAGAGAATGGCCGGAACAACAAAAATACGCGTGGACCTTCTGCTGGTCGAGCGAGGCCTGGTTCCCAGCCGGGAGCGGGCGCGCGCGCTCATTCTGGCCGGCCGGGTTCTGGTTGCCGAACAGAAGGTGGAGAAAGCCGGCGTCACCGTCCCCGCGGACGCTCCCATCCGTTTGCTCGGCGAAGATCAGCCTTACGTGAGCCGCGGCGGCTTCAAGCTGGCCGAGGCGCTGGCGCACTGGCAGATCAACGTCCAGGATCGCGCCTGCCTGGACGTGGGCGCCTCCACCGGCGGATTTACCGATTGCCTCCTGCAAGCAGGCGCCGCTCAGGTCACCGCCGTCGATACCGGCTTCGGCCAGATTGCGATGAAGCTGCGCAACGACCCGCGCGTCCGCCTGCTGGAGCGCACCAATGCGCGTTTTCTAGAGCCAAAATCATTGATGGCAGGGCAGGGAAGCCTCGACCTCACGCTGCTGGTCATGGATGTTTCGTTTATCTCCGCCACGTTGTTGCTGGCGCCGGTCTTTGCCGCCGCGCCGTCGCTCACCGAGGCTGTTGTCCTGGTCAAGCCGCAGTTTGAGGCCGGACGCGGCCACATCGGCAAGGGCGGCATCGTCCGCGATCCCGAGGCGCATCAACTGGCCGTCGACAGGGTCGCCGATTGTGTTCGCGCGCTGGGCTGGCTGGTGGTCCAGACAATTCCTTCGCCCATCACCGGCGCTGAAGGCAACCGCGAGTTTCTGCTCTACGCACGGCGGAGTTAGCGGCTCAGATTGGCCCCGCCGCAGCGCTTCCGTTACACTATAGCCGCATGGTTCGCGTAGCGATTGTCTGCAAACCCGAGAAAAATGAGCTGGCCCGGCTTCTGCCGGAGCTGATCGTATGGCTGCGCCAGCACGGCTATGAGCCGCTGCTGGACCTGGAGGGCGGGCAGTACACCACGGACGCTCCGGCCATGGATCGCGCACGGATGCCCGAACAGGCGCCGGGGCTCGTCATCGTGCTGGGAGGCGACGGAACCCTGCTGTCAGTAGCACGTATTTTTGCCTCCACCGGTACGCCTATCCTGGGCGTGAACCTGGGCTCTCTCGGCTTTTTGACCGAGGTCCGCCTGGCCGATCTCTATCCTGCGTTGGAGAGCTGGCACAGCGGCCGCCATGATATTGATACGCGCGTCATGCTGCATGCCGACGTGTGGCGAGGCGGCGCGCTGCGCTCCAGTTACGAAGCCCTGAACGAGGTGGTCATCTCCAAGGGCGACATTGCCCGCATGGGAGACTTTGTCGTCGAGCTGGATGGCAAGAGCGTGGCCCGCTTCCGCGCCGACGGCGTCATCGTCTCCACCCCCACCGGCTCCACAGCCTACACGCTGGCCGCCAATGGCCCCATCCTGACCCCGGACGTGGACGCTATGGTGGTCACGCCCATCTGCCCGCACCTGCTCACGCTCCGGCCCATCGTGCTGCGCGGCGACGCCTCGCTCTGCGTCCGCGTTGAGGGCATCGTCAACCCGGCGCTGCTCACCGTGGACGGCCAGAAGGGCATCGAACTTCTCATTGACGATGAGGTTCACTGCCGCAAGTCCGAGCATACCGTCAACCTGGTCCGCATGAGCGAAGGCGGTTTCTTTGAGGCGCTGCGCAGCAAGTTGAGCTGGGGCGAGCGCTAAGACCGAACTTCAGCCCGCCTTCTCCGTCAACTCCGCCCATCGTGCGTAGAGTGCATCGTTTTCGTGCTGTGCCGCGTCCAATTCCTTCAGCGCCTCTTGAAGGGCGGCAGCGTTGGTGGCAATTTCCGGATGTTCGACGCGCTCGTGAGCGGCTGCCAGCCGGGCGTCGGAGACCTCAACCTTCTTTTCGATGGCCGCAAACTCCCGGGCTTCCAGGTAAGAGAGCTTTTTCTTCGCTCCCGCGCCTTGTGCCCGTGTGCCTGTCCGCTGTGCGGAGCTTGAGCCGTCGGCCCTGCGTTCCGTCTTGCTCTGCGCCAGTTCGTCCTGTTCCACGAGCCAGTCTTCCCACTGCGCGTAGTCCGCAAACCGCCCGATGTGCCCGCGGCCGTCCAGCCCGAGCACCGTCGAAGAGACGCGGTTCAGCAGATAGCGGTCATGCGTCACCAGCACCAGCGCGCCGGGAAACTCCAATAGATTGTCTTCCAGAATCTCCAGCGTCGGAATGTCCAGATCGTTGGTCGGCTCGTCCAGCAGCAGCACATCCGCCGGCTCCAGCATCAATTTGGCAATCAGCACCCGCGCCCGCTCGCCGCCGCTCAAATTTATGACGGGCTGATTCAGTTGCTCACTGGTAAACAGAAATCGTGCCGCCCAGCTGGCCACGTGTACCAGCCGTCCCTGGTACATCACCGAATCGCCCTCTGGAGCCAGCGCGCGCCGCAGGGTTTGGCTCTCGTCCAGCGTGCGCATCTGGCTGAAGTAGACCAGCCTGAGCGCCTCGGCTCTTCTGATGCTGCCCTCGGCCGGCTCAAACTCGCCTCGCAACAGCCGTAGAAGCGTCGTCTTCCCGCTGCCGTTCGGGCCCACCAGCCCCACCTTCATGCCCGCGGTAAGAATGAAATTCAGCCCGGTAAACAGCCGCCGTGGAGGCAGAATTTTTCCCGGCTCATCCGGCGACTCACTCTGCGGCACATCGCAAGCCACGCCCTTGAACTCCACCAGCCGCTTGGTCTTGCGCATGCTGGCCTCAAAGTCGATTCCGGCCGTCGCCACCGCCGTCCGCGCATTCATCTCCGCAAGTTGCCCGATCATCGCATTGGCAGTATCGATGCGCGCCTTTGATTTAGTCGTCCGCGCCTTTGGCCCGCGCCTGAGCCACTCGATCTCCGTTCTCACCTGGTTGCGCAGGCTCTCCTGCTGGCGATTCTGCGACTCCAGATAGCCCTGCTTCTCCTCCAGAAACCGGCTGAAGTTGCCCTTTACTCGCAGCAACCCATCGGCATAAACGCGATTCAGCTCGATGATTTCGCTGGACGTGGATTCGAGAAAATAGCGGTCGTGGCTCACCGTAACGGCGGCAAACGAAGACGAGTTGAGCAGCTCCTCCAGCCACTCAATCCCGGCCAGGTCCAGGTGGTTGGTCGGCTCGTCCAGCAGCATCACTTCGGGTTCACTCACCAGCGCCTCGGTAATCGCCAGCCGTTTGCGCCATCTGCCGCTCAGCGAGGCCGCCTCGGCCGTGAGGTCCGCAAATCCTGCGCGCCCTCCCAACTCTCTGATCAGGCCCTCGCGCATCCGGCCTTCGCTCTCGCTCTCGTTCGCGTGCGCCGTGGCCAGCGCCCGCTCCAGAACCTGGCGAATCGTCAGCCCCGCGTCAAAGCGCGAGTCCTGCGGCACGTAGGCCGCGCGGGCGCGTTTGCGCACCGCCAGCTCGCCCGAGTCCGGCTCCATCTGCCCGGCCAGAATCGCCAGCAGCGTGGATTTGCCCGCCCCGTTCGGCCCGATCAACCCAATCCGAGCGCCCTCCTCCACGGTGAGCGAAATATTTTGGAATAGCGGCTTGGCGCCGAACTGCTTGGTCACCGACTGCGCGTTGAGAATGGGAGGCATCTCTCTCAAGAGTATCGTGTTGCGGTTCCACCTTGTGTGCCGTTCGATGCATCAGCAGCAAACCGCCTCCACGTTCTATACTCTCCCCTGTCGGATTATTTTTCAGAGGAGTACACCTATGTCTTCACCCGCCGTAGACTACGCACGCAAGAACCAACCCCGTTATCTGAAGGGATTAAAGGATTTCCTGCGCATTCCTTCCATCTCCACCATGCCCGAGAACAAGGGCGACTGCCTACGCGCCGCTAAGATGCTGGTTGCCGAGCTGACCCGTATCGGCATGGAGAATGCGCGGCTGATTAAAACCGAGGGCCACCCGCTGGTCTACGCCGACTGGCTGCACGCCAAAGGCAAGCCCACCGGCCTCTTTTACGGCCACTATGATGTGCAGCCCGTCGATCCGCTCGACGAGTGGATCTCGCCGCCCTTCGAGCCAACAGAGCGCGACGGCAATCTCTACGGCCGCGGCACCTGTGACGACAAGGGCCAGATCTGGGCGCAAATCAAGGGCCTTGAATCGCTCATGGCTGCCAACAAAGGCAAGCTGCCCGTCAACGTGCGCATTATCTTCGAGGGGGACGAAGAGGTCGGCGGCGAGGGAATTGCCGCTTTTGTCGCCTCCAAGCCGCCCGAGCTGAAGGCCGACTTTGCCCTGGTCTGCGATACGGAACTCTTCGCGCCCGGCCTGCCCACTCTGTGTGTTGGCCTGCGCGGCATGATCTACACCGAGCTTGAAGTCCGCGGCGCCAAGACCGATCTGCACTCCGGCATGTACGGCGGCGCGGCCCCCAATCCCTTCCTGGCCCTGGCGCAGATGCTGGCCAAACTCATGGACGAGAAAGGGCACATCCTCATCCCCGGCTTCTACGAGGGCATCATCCCCCCCAGCCCCGAAGAGCTCAAAGCCTGGAGCAGCCTGCCCTTCGACGAGGAGCACTACCGCGTCAACGAAGTGGGCTCCCACTCCCTGGTGGGCGAAGCCGGCTATAGCGTCATGGAGCGCACCTGGGCACGGCCATCGCTTGACGTGCACGGCATGCCTGGCGGCTTCACCGGCGCGGGCGCCAAAACCGTCATCCCCGCCAAGGCCATTGCCAAGGTCTCCATGCGCCTGGTTCCCGGCATGACTCCGGCCAAGTCTTTTGCGCGCTTCAAGAGCTATATCAAGAATCTCTCACCGGCCGGCGTCAAAGTCGAGGTGCGCTTGATTCACTCCGGCGACCCCTGCCTGGTTCGCGTTGATAATCCCTTCATCCAGGCTGCCACCCGCGCACTGAAAGAGGTCTGGGGCAAAGAAACGGTCTTCATCCGCTCCGGCGGCTCCATCCCCATCGTCGGCGACTTTGACCGCTACCTGAACGTGCCCAGCGTGATGATGGGCTTCGGCCTGCCTGACGACTGCATCCACGCCCCCAACGAAAAGTTCCATCTGAAGAACTTCGAGCTGGGCATCGAATCGGTGGTGCGCTTCCTCGAAGAAGCCGGGCGGTAGTTAAGCCGCCAATCTGGGTGCCCCAGGTCCGGATTCTCGGACCTGGGAGACGGCCTCTGCACCAATCTTGACAACCGTAAACTGTAGCGTTATAGTTAACAGACGATCAAGTCGTTCCGCCATGCCGGACTTGAGAAGTTCTACAAGACCGACAGCAAGGCCGGAATTCAACCGCACCATGCGCAAAAGCTGCGTCTGCAATTGACCGCGCTCAACGAAGCCAAAGGGCCGTCCGATCTGGCGACGCCTTTATCGTGGGGATTGCATCGGCTGCAAGGCGGCGAGAAGCACTGGTCGATCCGGGTCAACGGCAACTACCGTTTGACCTTTACTTTTGAAGGCGAAGATGCCATTTTGCTGGATTATCGCGATTACCACTAAGGAGACGCTATGCCCACGGAAATGCACAATCCGGCCCACCCCGGCCAGGTCCTTCAGGAATATCTGGAAGGGATGAACATCACACATGTTGCCAGGCATCTTCATGTCTCGCGCGTGACGCTTTCCAAAATTCTCAATTGCCGCGCGGGCATCTCGGCGGAGATGTCGTTGCGCCTGTCGGCTGCGCTTGGAACGCATCCCAGCTTCTGGTTCGATATGCAGTCGTCCTACGAGTTCGCTCAAGCCCGGCGTAAGAAAATCCCCAGGATCGTGCCATTCAGCATCGCCGCATAGGCAGATGGTGCCCCAGGCCCGGATTTTCGGACCTGGGAATCTAAATTCTCTGCAATCAACTTGACTCGATCTAAATAGTATATACAATAAACCTATGGGAATCGCGTACGATCCCGCCAAGAATGAGCGAAATATCCGCGAGCGCGGACTCTCCTTCGAGCGGGCGGCGGACTTCGATTTCGAGACCGCATTGATCGCTGACTATTCCCGCAATGATGAAAAACGGCGCGTTGCCGTGGGGTATCTTGATAAGCGATTGCACCTACTCTGTTACATTCCCAAACCCGACGGAATCCGCGTCATCAGTTTCCGTAAAACCAATAAAAGAGAGGCAAAGCTCTATGGCAAACCGCAAACCATTGATTGATGAAGACGGCGAGGTCCGAGAGATTACCTCCGAAGAAGTTGCCCGCTTCAAATCCTTTTCCGCATTGCCAGCGGCTGAGCAGAGAGTGCTATTGAAGCTTGGCAAGCGTGGGCCGCAGAAGGCGCCCAAGAAAGTTCCCATCTCCATTCGCCTCTCCCCGGATGTGGCCGAGGGTCTGCGGGCCACTGGCAACGGCTGGCAAGGCCGTGCGGATAAGGCGCTTCGGTCATGGTTGACAAGGCAGACCGCGTCTCACGCCTGAGTTATGACGAATCCGCAACCGACGCGCCCCCATCGCGTAATCTGAATCTAAGCCTCATGTCCGATTATCCCTCCAATGCGGAGCAGTTCCCGGACCACCTCATCTCCTTCAGCCATGTCGGCATCTCCTTCGATGGCCGTTCCGTTCTGGAGGACGTGAGCTTTTATGTGGATCGCGGCCAGACCCTCTGCATTATGGGCCGCAGCGGCGTGGGCAAGTCGGTAGCCCTGCGCATGTTGATGGGCTTTCTCAAACCGGATGAGGGTTCCATTCACGTCGAAGGACAGGAGATCACCTCCCTGAGCGAAGAGGGGTTGCGGGCCATCCGCAAGCGCGTCACCATGGTCTTCCAGAACGGCGCTCTCTTTGATTCCCTCAGCGTACGTGAAAACGTGGCCTTTCCCATGCGCGAGCGCGGCGGCATGGGCGAGGACGAGGTTCAGCAGTCGGTGGACCGGCTCATCGGCCTGGTGGGTGCCGAGGACGTGCTCGATGCCTTGCCGGCCAGCCTATCCACCGGACGCAAGCGCGCCGTGGCCATTGCCCGCGCCCTTGCCGCCAAGCCGGAGGTGGTGCTCTACGACGAGCCAACCACCATGGTCGACCCTATCATCGCGCGCCTTCTCGGCGACCTCATTCAGCGGCTCAAGCGCCAGCTTCGATTCACCAGCATCGTGGTCACCCACGACACGCGCTTTGCCGAGCGGCTCGCTGACCTGGTTCTCTTCCTCCATCAGGGCAGGGCTCTGTATTTTGGCCCCCTCCCGGGATTCCTGGCCTCTTCCGACCCGGATATTCAGCAGTTTCTGGCCCTGGATGCCTATACGTTACCTTCGGAATAAGATGATTTTCACACCGTAACCACGTACCAGAAGATTTTTCTTGCCGGCCGTCGCGCCCCGGGCGATGCTTGTGAAGATGGCTTCGGTGAGGTGAGAGCGTGGACAACGGGCTTTTTGGGGAGAGGTCTAACGGCAAATTGTATTGTGTAGGCGGTCAATTGGCGTATAATCTACTTTCAATTGGTTTTATTCAGCCGGAGCGCTTCATCTCCCCGGCAGTTGCTTATTTGAGTCGCTCCGTAAACGGTCAAGTCGGCTCCCCTTGGCCCAATGACCACAAACCATGCCGCGGTTGGCTGCCGACGGCGGCTGAAAATGCAAAATGACTGTCTGGCTGGGCGACTTCGACCCGGCATGACTCATCAACGGCGACAGGAATCTTGCTGGTTGACCAGCAGCCCATAACCGGGAACGGATATCTAACCGGATTTGGGCCATAATCATCTTCGCGCTTGATTTCTTGCGGATGGGGTATATTTCCTGTGATTGCGCCCCCCATTTTCCTTACCTGATGATCGTTTGAGGTCTGCGAAACGTATGGCATCTTCGGAATTCTGGCAAAAACTATCCGAGTCCTCTACTTTCCCCCACACAAGGGCGAAAGGATCGGATGAGGGAGTCGTGCGTAGCCCGAAGGGTAAGACCCGTCTCTGGATGTTCTTGGATGTGACAACGATCGTTGTTTCGGCCTTGTTGGCCACGTTTATTAGGACGAAAGCGAACCCGGGGGCCGATGTGGGGATGGCCTGGTACGGCATACTGATAAATGGCCCTTCCTTGGGCCTCCTCCTGGCCCTTCTGTGTTTCTTCGCCGTCTCGCTGATATTCATAAGCCGGCGGTTAAATCTGTATTCGCCCAAAAAGATAACCAACACCCTCCTTGAGCAGCTCCTTAGCGTGCGTGCCTGCCTTACATCAGGCTTGCTGCTGACCGGCTTGCTTTACCTGTTGAAAGCCGAGGACATTTCTCGGGCCATCGTTCTACTTACGATAGGACTGGTCACAGTCGGCCTCAGCCTGCGCCGCCTGATCTATCGTCTCTTGCTATACCGCCGCTTCGAGCAAGGGGTGGGCACGCGTAACGTGCTCATCGTAGGCACTGGACCCGAGGCGCACGCCCTGCGCCAGCACCTGGAGAGCATTCGTCACCTGGGATATACCTTTAAGGGATTCATTGATTTGCCTGGCTCAGGCCGCAGCTCTTCTTCGCCATCGCACGACGTGGTTGGCACCCTCGATACGCTCTTCCAGAACACCCGCAAACAGTTTGTGGATGAGATATTTTTTGCCACGTCCTGTGAACATAGTGTTGTTCAGGATACGATCGCGCAGGCTCGCCATTACGGCGTGGACCTGCGCATTGTTCCCGAGATGTACGATGGCCTCACCTGGAACAACCCCATTGAATACATCGGCGAGTTTCCCACCATCCCGCTGCACCACAACGATGTGCCCGAGCTGTCGCTGTTAATCAAGCGCGTGACCGACGTCCTCTTTTCCATCATGGCATTAATCCTTTTTTCGCCGCTGCTGCTGGTTTTTGCGATTGCCATCAAACTGGATTCCCCAGGCCCGGTCTTCTATCTCTCCGAGCGCATCGGCAAGAAGGGCCGAGCCTTCCGCTGCATCAAGCTCCGCACCATGGTGCACGGCGCGGATACGCAGCGCGACAGCATGATGCACATGAATGAGCGCGAAGGCGTCCTCTTCAAGATCACGGATGATCCCCGCATCACCAGGGTGGGTCACTTCTTACGCAAGTATTCGCTGGATGAGTTTCCCCAGTTCTTCAATGTGTTGCGCGGTGAAATGAGCGTGGTCGGCCCGCGGCCGCCCATCGGCAGCGAAGTGCGCGAGTACAAGTTGAACCACCTGCGCCGGCTCGACGTGATCCCCGGAATCACAGGCCTGTGGCAGGTGCAGGCCCGCAAGGACCCCTCTTTCGATAGCTATATCTCGCTGGATATGACTTATATCGATAATTGGAACATCTGGCTGGATATTCAGATTATTCTGCGCACCATCGGCGTGGTTGTGGCCGGAACCGGCAGCTAGTTGCTATCTTTCAGCCTCTGGCTTTTTCGAAGCGCGTGCAATAGCTAAAAGCTGGAAGCTGTCCTTCGCACTGGATTAAACTGGGAGTGTGAAGATCGCGCTGGCTCAGATCAATCCGACTGTCGGGGATTTCACTGGAAATCTTGATAAGATTGTCGCGGCCAGCCGCCGCGCGGCCTCTCGAGGCGCGCGACTCACCGTCTTCTCTGAGCTGGTCCTTTGCGGTTACCCACCCGCCGACTTCCTGGAAAAGCCGAGCTTCCTGGCTCGCTGCCGCGCGGCCGTCGATGAGTTGGCCGCGGCCACTCGCGACCTGCCTACCGCTGTCCTTGCGGGCGTGGCCCTCGCGGCTGAGCGCCAGAGTGGTAAGCCGGCCGTCAACGCCGCGGTTCTGCTCGATGGCGGGCGCCTGCTGCTCGAACAGCACAAGCAGCTTCTTCCGTTCTACGATGTCTTCGACGAGCAGCGCTACTTTGCCCCTTCGCGCTCCCAGTTGGTCGTTGAGCTGGACGGTGTGCGGCTGGCCATCACCATCTGCGAGGATGCCTGGAACGACAAGAATTTCTGGCAGCAACGCCTGTATGCCGTCGATCCTATTGAAGAGCTGATGCGCCAGCAGCCTGCCGTGCATATCAACCTCTCTTCGTCGCCCTTCTGGCACGGCAAGCGCGCCCTTCGCCGCCAGATGCTCTCGGCGATTGCCCGCCGCAATGGGATCCCGGTGCTGCTATGCAACCAGGTAGGCGGCAACGACAGCCTCATCTTCGACGGCACTTCGCTCGCCTTTAACGCGCGCGGAGAGTTGATTGCGCAGGCCGCCTCCTTTGAAGAGGACCTGGTGCTCGTCGATCCCTTCATCGCGCCGCCCGTGCCCGCCCCCGAAGAGGACGATACGGAAACCGCCTATCGCGCTCTGGTGCGGGGCACGCGCGATTACGTGCGCAAATGCGGCTTTAAGAAGGTTTTGGTGGGCTTGAGCGGCGGCATCGACTCCGCTCTGGTAGCAGCCATCGCCACCGATGCTCTGGGCGCGGAAAACGTCGTTTGCGTCGGCATGCCCAGCCCCTACTCCTCGGCAGGCTCCATCGACGACAGCCGCCAGTTGGCTGCCAATCTGGGCATTCGCTATGAGGTTATCGGCATCAGCGGCCTCTTTCAGGAGTTCACCCGCGCCCTGGAACCGCTGTTTGCGGGAACCAAGCCCGACACAACCGAAGAAAACATCCAGTCCAGGATTCGCGGCTGCCTGCTCATGGCCCTCTCCAACAAGTATTCCGCGCTGGTGCTCACTACCGGCAACAAGTCGGAGATGGCCGTGGGCTACTGCACCCTCTATGGGGACATGGTCGGCGCCCTGGCGGTGATCGGCGATCTGGTCAAGACCCGCGTCTACCAGGTCTGCCGCTGGCTCAACCGAAACGGCGAACTGATTCCCTGGGCAATTCTGGAAAAACCGCCTTCGGCCGAGTTGCGTCCGGACCAAAAGGACACCGACTCTCTACCGCCTTACGAGGTTCTCGACCCGATTCTGGAAGCCTATGTCGAGCGCTATGAAACCCCCGAGCAGATCGCCCGGGATAACGGATTTCCCCTGGAACTCGTCCAACAGGTGGTGCGTCTGGTGGAGCGCAGCGAGTACAAACGCCAGCAGGCCGCACCCGTCCTGAAGGTGACCTCCAAGTCCTTTGGCATGGGCCGCAGATTTCCCATCGCCGTCAGAGTTGAGGTGTAACCTAGAAGTTGGGAGCCTTCCCGAAGTTTAGCTTTTCCACAGTTGAAGGAGAAACCGCTTGATCCGTCTGTCGATTCGTTTTACCAGTGCTTTGGCGCTGATCGCTTTAGTCCTGTCCGTTTTCCCGGCCTCTGCCCAGCAGGATGTGCCCGCAGCGCCTGTCGCGCAGGTCCCGTCCTTGCCGGCCACCCCGGCCCCCGCTCCAGTGGCGCCCGTCTTTCCCAAAACAGATCCTGCCAACTTCACCGCCGCGTCGCCCTCCCAGGAGACCGTCAACGCCTTTATGCAGGCCAATTGGGGCTATGATGACACCCGCATCTGGGAGATTTGGGCCATCCAAAAGACTGAGGTCGATGGCATTAGCAGGGTAGTTTTGCTGGTGGGCGACAAGAGCGGTAAGCAAAAGTCATTCATCTTCCAGTTCTTAGCCCTCGCCGATGGTAAGCACATCATTTACGGCGACGACATCATACCCTTTGGCGCACACCCCTTCGCGGATGCACGCGCCATTGAACAGCAGCGCGCCGATGGGCCTTATAGGGGCTCAGCCTCCAAGGACCTGGAGATTGTCGAGTTTGCCGACTTCCAATGTCCCCATTGCAAGGATGCGCAGCCCAATATGGACAAGCTGGCGGTGGACTTTCCCAAGGCTCGCATCGTCTTCCAGAACTTTCCGCTCCCGCAGCATGCAGCGGCTGCCACTGCGGCGGCCTACGGATACTGTGTAACCAAACAGGGTGGCAGCGATGCATTCTTCACCTTTGCTTCGGCCGTCTTCGATGGCCAGGACGGATTGGTGAGCGCCGACGGCGCCACGCTGACCCTGAATAGCGCCGTGACCAAGGCTGGCCTGGATCCGGTGGCGATTGCCGCCTGCGCCAAAACCCCGGCTACCCTTGCCGCTGTGGAGGCGATGGTAAAGCTGGGTTCGGACCTGAAGATCTCTCAGACTCCCACGCTGGTCGTCAATGGCCGCTTGATTCCCGCGGGCGCACCCTACGATATCATTAAGCATGTCATTCTCTATCAGGCCAAGCTGGATGGCGTCGTAGCCCAGTAAGACTGGATGGTCAGAGCGTGAGCCAGCCGGTAATTTGCTGGCCAAAAGGCATACAACAAGGGCAGACAGGGAGTTCAATCCTGTCTGCCCTTGCCGCGTTGGCCGGAAATCTGCGGGTGCACCATCCTCGCCGCGCACTTGTTTTTGCGGCCAGGGTGGGATCTATCGCTACGGAGTCAGGCCGCGCTCTATGCGCATCATCGATGAGTGGCCGGCTGCCTGTGTGCCGCGAATCACATGGGGCGTGATCACAACCAGCAGTGTCGCGTAGTTCTTCTGGGTGTCAATGCCGGTCAGGTTGTTCAGGCCGGGGATCTCGCTGATTCCCGGCGTGCCGCTCACGGCGTGGCTCTCAGACTTGTCCAGCTCGCTGATCACTTCCACGGCCTCGCCCTGCTTCAGCGTCACCACCCCGGACCAGGCGCGATTGTTGAGCACCGGATTGCCGTTCACGAAGGTTCCGGCCAGCGCGTCGATCTTCATGTCGATGGAGAGAGCAACCTCGTCGTTGCGCAGAACCTTGGGAGTCGCCTTCAGGGTCAGCCCCAGGTCCCGGTACTCCACCTGCGGAACATTCGGAACGCTGCCGCTGTAGTTAGCCAGCAGCGAGGAAAGGCTTCCAGAGGTGCCGGCGCCGGTCAGCCCCGGTATATTCACAGAGCTGGCCCCCAGGCTGGAGAACGAAGACGTCTGGATGGGATATTTCGTGCCTGTCTTGATGGTGGCGGCCTCGCCGTCGCCCAGTCGCAATTGAATCTCATCCAACTCGCGCGAGTCCGAGAAGTTCACGCCCATGTTGAGCGTGGTCGTGCCCGGAGACAGCGCTGAGAGCGTCTTTCCGCCGCCAAACAGGGCGCCTCCGTTGGTGAGCAGGGAACTGGATATCTGGCCGGAGGCCGCCAGAATCAGAAGAATCGCCAGTGGATCATTGGCAGAGGCCAGCCCCGAGGAGATGATCTGCTGCACCAGGCTCTGATTTGTATTCAGAAGGGACTGTTCCTCGGCATAGACGTTGACGGCCGTCATGCTTCCTGGCGGCTGGACTCCGGTGTTGCGCGTGCTGGTGTGCGCTATCTGGATCAGGCGCACCTCCAGCAACACCTGGTTTCGCCCGTCGAGCAGTTCGCGCATGGTGGCGTTAAAGGCATTCATTGTGCTTTGGGAGGCGCGGATGGTGATCGTCCCGGAGGTGGGTTCCGCCACTGCCTGCTGCACATTGAAGACGTTTTTTGCCAGGTTGACCACGTCGGTCAACTCCGTCGCGTTCAATCCCGGCAGGTAGACCGTCTCATATTCCAAAGGCGTAAACTGCTGGCGGTTCTCCTTGGTATCGCGAGCTGCCAGTACGTGGTGCGCGTCCAGCGGAATGTAGAACGAGGCCGTCGCCATCCCCACCACGTGTGCCGCTGTCTCGAAATCGACGTCATCCATGTCGAGTCGTGTATGCGTGGTGAGGACGGTGCTGTCCAGCTCGGCAATAATTCCATAAGCTTTGAAGACCTGCGGGATGATCGTGCGCGCATCTTCGTGCAGGTGAAAGCTGTGTACTCCGGCCGTGGGCTCCAGTTTGATTGCCGCGCCGATCGTGCCCGCGGCTTGCTCGTAGACCGGCCTGGACTGCCCCAGAAGGGCATCGTCTCCCAGCTCGTATATGTGTTGGGTCACCTGAAGGTTTTTGGGCTCCAGTTCGAGCGCATGGGCCAGCAGTGCGCGTGCCCCTGCCGCATCGCCGCGTAGCCGGTCCTTGGCCGCGGCTTGAATCAGAGCCGTCACTGCATGGCTGCGAGCCACGCTCGCCGCCAGTTGGTAGTCGGCGGCGCCGGGATCCAGCGCAGCCGCCTGCTCAAAGCCTCGCATGGCCTCTTCAAACTGCTCGCCTGCGAAGAGCTTGCTGGATGAAAGATAGAGTTTCGCCGCCCTCCGCCGGTCGGAGTTGCGCACTGGCCTGGCCGGGTGCGTCTCTGTGATCGAATTTGCCGCGGAAGTTGGTTCGGGGGGTGTGCTCTGTGCAGTTGGAGGATCCATTTGGGCCTGGATGCCCATGCAAATCACCGCCGGCAGCAGCGCCGCCGTCCAGAACTTCGCCCATCGCCTGAGCAGCGGATGATTCATGTTTGTGTGCATTTCGCTGGTCTGTGGGGAAGTCTGCATGTCTTTGTGGAGCGCCGTCAGCCCCGGCCAAAGACCTGGCGGGGTGCGCTATACACAGGACGTTCACTGCGCGGTGGACGTTTGAGGCAGGCGCGGACTTCGGCCAGGCTCAGTTCCAGTTCCGCCATCGTCCGGCTCAGTGTGTTGCGGTGCATCCCCATCTCTTTGGCCGCCTTGCACTGATTTCCCCGATGAGCCACCAGCACTTCGCGCAGATATTGCTTCTTGAACTCGCGTACGGCGTCCTCGTAGCGAATACCGCTGGAATGCATTTGCGTTACCAGGCCGTCCAGAACTCGTTTCACGTCCACCTCAGCTTGCTCTAATAGATTGCCATATTCCGAAGGGTTGCGCCTGAAAAAATTACAATTTGCTGCTGCCGGGGTGTACCCACTCCGGAGACTCTTCTTTCAGCGTCTGGAGCCCCTGCTGTACACGCTCGGCCAGATCATCCGGACTCATCTCTGAACTCAAATGACAGGCGCCGAAAAAGTACCGGGGCAGTTGAGCCTCCCTCAGCCAGTGGGCCTTGGGAAAAAAGGCCAGGGCCGCCAGAATCACCAGCGTCACCAGCAGCGCGCCCTGAAAAAAGCCAAAGGCCGCTCCTGCCAGCCGGTCCAGGCAACCCAACCCTATCTGATGGAATAAATTGGAAAGTAATTTCCCTGCAGCTCCAGCCAACCCCATCACAATCAGCGCAATCAGCAGAAAACCGATCATATTGGCCGCTGCCTCAATGCGCACGATGGGCATCACCAGCACCGCAATAAGCCGGTAGTTCCAGACCGCCAGCGCCAGGCCAAGCACAAGGCCGGCCAGTGAGAAGGCCGAGCGGAAGAAGCCCTGGGTCATCCCTCCCATTATGGCCAGCACCATTACCACCACGATTGCCCAATCTACCAGCGCCATTTTTTGCTCCTTCTAAACGATATACTCCGGAATCCTTATAGGCCTGTATCAAATTATTTTTAATTAGGTGCGTGAAATCCACATGAAAAAGTTCATTTTTGCCGACAACGGACTGCACTGTATTCTTGCTCAGCAATGCTGCAAGGAGTATTTGCCTAAGGGAAAAACCGAGTCTCCGATTTTCCAATCTGAACAGAACTTTGTCAATCTCTCTCTCTTGACTGTTGAAAATAAAGAACTTCCGTATAGGAGTGTACGACCCTGCCGATCAAAGTGTTCAAGATTGACCAGAATAAAAATTTATGAATTAGGTCAAATCTGAACAGTATTTCACTCTTAGAAGTTACACACACGTGTGTGATGACCATCACGGAACGCCCCCCCCATATGGGAGACACTCCATTAGTCAACATGGTTCGGAGGGAGAGTACGAAATCCTTCTTTGAGCCGGGCGACACGGAGTAGCCGTGGAAAGGGGAAGCCGCAGCTTGCTTCGTTTGTGCAGGGATCACCAGTAGCCGCGTGCTACCGACCTCCAGTGCCGGCTACTGGTCCCCGTCTATCTTGTTTCATAACAAGCCGCCTCCGAAGTGACACTATCCTTCGGAGGCGTTTTTTTGCCCCGTAAGTTTATGTGGCGCGCACAGGTATTATGGAGCATAATGTAACGAAATTCACGTTTATGCTACACATTGCATGGAATCACGTTTTCCGGCCTCGACGGCAACGGTTCTGAGCAATCCATGCCTCGCCGTTTGAAGTTGCATAGGTCTAGAGCGTGATTCGGAATTGACGCGCAATACTATGGAAGACGATTTGTTTCATTTTCGGTCAAAGAAAAACCTTCTCATCACGGCCTTCCTCTTTCTCTGCACGGCGGCGCATGCCTCTACCGTCCTGCTCTCGAACGTTCCCGATTACGCGTGGACGCTGGGTTGTTCGCCGACCTCCGCCACCATGCTCATGGCCTACTATGATTTGAACGGATTCGATAGCCAGTCGTATACGAATCTGATCGCCGGCGGAACTCCGGTGCTGAACACATTTACCGCCTCAAGCGCGGTGGTTTCCAGCGCCATTGCCACAATGGCCGCCGATATGGGAACCAATGCGTCCGGCGGTTCCGTAGGTTACTTCTATAACAACGGGACGCCGTTTACCGCGCAGGATTCGATAAATAACGGCATCGATACCGGCATCGTTTATGGACTATGGGCGTATGTCAACGCCGCTGGATACTCAGACGCGGCAACCAATTTTTTCGACCAGCTTGTTTACTCCGTTTCCGCTCCCTACGGCTACACCTTCGCGGATTACGAAGCGAGCATCAACGCCGGAATTCCCGTGCTGATCGAGTTGTCCGGTCATACGATGCTGGGCTATGGCTACAATTCGGATGATGATCTGATTTACGTCCACGACACCTGGTCCTCGGGTGGCGGAACCATGACCTGGGACGGCGCCTATGGCGGCATGCAGATGGTTGGCGTGACCGCGGCGGAGATGGAAGGTGGCTCGTCGGCCACGCCCGAACCCGCCTCTCTGCTGTTGCTCGGCTCCGGCTTGGCAAGCCTGATAGGATTTGCGCGTCTGGAAGTAAAACCTCGAAAAGGGCGATAACTGTTTGTAACCAACTCCATCGGCCCTCGAAATTCCAGCATTCTGGGTTCGATAGAGGGTCGATGGCCCTGGTTTATCGCGTCTTCGCCACTTCCTCCACCGTCACCGGATCCAAAAACGGCATCGCCGCGCGCAGCTTCTTGCCGACAATCTCCACCGGATGCTTCGCTTCAGCCTCGCGGAAGGCCAGAAACTCCTTGCGGCCGGAGTTCTGGTCGGCCAGGAATCTCTTCGCGAATGCCCCGTTCTGAATCTCCGCCAGAATCTGCTTCATCGCCTTGCGGCTCTCGGCGTTGATCACGCGCGGCCCGCTCACGTAGTCGCCCCACTCGGCGGTGTCGCTGATGGAGTAGCGCATGTACGCCAGGCCGCCGCGATAGATCAGATCGACGATCAGCTTCAGTTCGTGGAGACACTCGAAGTAGGCGCTCTCGGGCTGATAGCCAGCCTCGACCAGCGTCTCAAAGCCGGCTTTGATCAGCGCGCTGACGCCGCCGCACAGCACGGCCTGCTCGCCGAAGAGGTCGGTTTCGGTCTCCTCCTTGAAGGTCGTCTCCAGCACTCCGGCCCGCGTGCAGCCGATGCCCTTCAGGTAGCTGAGGCACAGAGCGTGCGCCTTGCCCGTCGCATCCTGATGGACCGCAATCAGCCCCGGAACGCCGCCGCCCTCGACGAAGACCTCGCGCACCCGATGGCCGGGAGCCTTGGGCGCAGCCATGCCCACGTCGATGCCCGCCGCCGGAACAATGGTCTTGAAGTGAATGTTGAAGCCGTGCGCGAACATCAACAGCTTGCCCCCGACTAGGTTCGGCCCGATCTCTTCGGCGTAAAGTTTCGCTTGCGTCTGATCGGGAACCAGAATCATCACCACGTCGGCCCACTTGGTGACCGCGGCAACGGTGTCCACCTCAAGCCCGGCTTTCTGCGCCTTGGCGATGGACTTGGAGCCGGGCGCAAGGCCCACCTTGACCCGCACCCCGGAGTCCTTGAGGTTGAGTGCGTGGGCATGACCCTGGGAGCCGTAACCGATGATGGCCACCTTCTTGGCCTGAATGAGGGAGAGGTCGGCATCTTGATCGTAGTAAGTCTTCGCCATGTTTTTCTCGCTTCCTTTTCTTAAGTGGTGAAATGTTGATCTGAATAACAGCCGCGTCTTTGCATTCGGCCTATTCCGGTTCGCCAGCCGCGTCCTCTTCTTTGGTCTCTTCCTTAGCCTCATCCTCAACAGCGCCCAAGGCCTTCAGGACGCTCGAGGTGTGATGGCCGCGGCGCATGGTCATCTTGCCGCTGCGGCAGATTTCCAGAATTTTCTCGTCGCCTTCATTGAGCACCTGGATGAGCCCTTCGATCTTGCTTTCCACGCCGGTCAACTCAATCATCAGCGACTCCGGCGCCAGGTCCACAATGCGGGCGCGAAAAACTTCCACTAAATCGAAAATCTTTGAACGGTTCTGTGGCGTGGCCGCCACCTTGATGAGCGCAAGTTCGCGGGTCACCGAGGGCGCGTGGGCGATGTCGTCCACATCCACTATGTTCTCCAGCTTGTATAAGCTGGCGCGGATGCGGTGACCTGCCTCTGCCGAGGCCTCGCAGACCAGCGTCAGTCGCGACAACCCGGCGCGCTCGCTGCGGCCCACGGTGAGCGAGTTGATGTTGATGTTCAACCGGCGGAAGAGCGAAGCCACGCGCGTCAGCACGCCCGGCCGGTCCTCCACGTAAGCGACAAATGTGTGCAGCATATAAGCCTCTCTGATCTCTTACTTTCCCGGCCTGCGGATCATCTCGTGCAAGGAAGAGCCGGCGGGAATCATCGGATAAACCGAGTCTTCCTTTTCCACCATGAAGTTGAGCAGAAATGTTCCCGGCGCACTGCGTGCCTGTTCCACGGCGGGGGCAACCTCTGCGCGGGTGCGAACGGCGAGGCCCTTGAGGCCGTGCGCGTCCGCCAGTTTCACAAAGTCGGGGCTGACCAGCGGCGTGGCCGCGTAGTTGCGCTCGTAGAAAAACTCCTGCCACTGCCGCACCATGCCCAGGTAGCCGTTGTTGATGATGGCGATGTTGATCTTGATGCCTTCCTGCACAATGGTCGACAGCTCGGCCGCGGTCATCTGAAATCCGCCGTCGCCGGCGATCACCCAGACCTCCTTCTCTGGGCAGGCAAATTTTGCGCCGATAGCCGCCGGCAGCGCGAATCCCATCGTGCCCAGTCCGCCCGAGGTAATCAGCCCGCGCGAATGCTCTTGGTGATAGTACTGCGCCGCCCACATCTGGTGCTGGCCCACGTCGGTCACCAGAATGGCGTTGCCTCCGGTCATGCGCCAGATGTCGTTGATGACGTGCGCTGCGTACAAGTGTCCGCTGTCGGGCAGGTTCTTGATGTCGCGCACCGCCACCTCTCCCTTGCTGGCCTCGATGGTCTTGATCCATGCCGAACCGTCGCGGCCCCCATGACCACTACTGATGCGGGGAAGCAGCAGCTCGAGGACTTCGCGCAAATCGCCCATCAGCGCGACATCGACATTCACATTCTTGTTGACCTCAGATGGATCAACCTCGATGTGAATCTTCTTGGCCTTGGTGGCATACGTCGAGAGGGTTCCTGTAACGCGGTCATCGAACCTCATGCCGCAGGCGATCAGCAGGTCGGCCTCTTGAATGGCCTGATTCACCCACGACTCGCCGTGCATGCCCATCATGCCCAGGTTGAGCTTGTGCGAGGCAGGGAAGGCCCCCAGCCCCAGCAGCGTCAGCGCCACGGGAATCTGCGCGCGCTCCGCCAGCGAGTACACCTGCTCCTCGGCGCCGGATTCGATGATGCCGTGCCCGGCCAGAATCACAGGCCGCTTGGCGTTGCGAATCAACTCGGCAGCCTCCGCCAGCCCGTGTTCTTCCACATTCAGCATGGGGTGCGGCCGATGGGGACGCGGCTTTGCGGCGGCAAAGTCAAACTCCGCCGTGCCCTGCTGCGCGTCCTTGGTAATATCCACCAGCACAGGCCCCGGGCGTCCGGCCTGCGCAATTTGAAAGGCGTAGCGGATCGCCGGGGCAACGTCTTCGGCGCGGTTGATGAGGAAGTTATGTTTTGTCACCGGCAGTGTGATGCCGGTAATGTCCACTTCCTGAAACGCATCGCTGCCCAGCAGTTTGCTGGAAACGTTGCCGGTGATGCAGACAATGGGAATCGAGTCCAGCATAGCCGTGGCAATGCCGGTGACTAAGTTAGTCGCTCCGGGTCCGCTGGTCGCAATCGCCACGCCCACCTTGCCCGATGCGCGCGCGTAGCCGTCGGCCATATGCGCCGCGCCTTGTTCATGCCGCACCAAAATGTGATGAATGGGAAACTTGCGCAGCGCGTCATAAACAGGCAGGATCGCCCCGCCGGGATAGCCGAAGACGTCCGTGACGCCCTCGCCCACCAGCGTGGCCCACATAATTTCCGCGCCGGTCAGGCGCGTGGGCAGGTTAGTCGGTTCTTGCGTCTTGGCGGCTTTTCCCATGTGTGACTCCTTTGAACTGTTAGCTGTCAGCGGATGGCTGCTTTTACGTTGTAGCTCCTTCGGATGCGCTCGTCACGCGGTCCACATACTTGCGGAAGACGCCCCTTGGCCAGCGCAATGCCGGCGGCTTGAAGCCCTTCAGCCGCGTCGCAATCTCTTCATCGCTGACTTCGAGCGTCAACTTGCGGTTGGGAATATCGAAGTGGATGATGTCGCCCTCGCGCACCGCTGCGATGGGTCCGCCATTAAACGCTTCTGGCGCCACGTGTCCGGCAGTGAAGCCTCTCGTGGCGCCGCTGAATCGCCCATCGGTCAACAGAGCAACCGTTGCGCTCAACTCCGCGCTCGAACTGATGGCCGCGGTCACTTGCAGCATCTCTCTCATGCCGGGTCCACCTTTGGGTCCTTCATAGCGAATCACCAGCACATCGCCCGGCTTGATCTGCCCCGCCTGCACCGCGGCAAACGAGTCTTCCTCGCGGTCAAAGACGCGCGCCGGTCCGCGATGCTCCACGCGGTCGGCAGCGGCGATCTTCATCACGCAGCCTTCGGGTGCAAGATTGCCCTTGAGAATCACCAGGCCGCCATTGGGCTTGATGGGCTTCTCGAATGTGCCGATCACCTGCTGCCCCGGAGTCTCCTTGGCCAGCGCAGCCTCTTCGGCCAGTGTCTTGCCGCTGATTGCCAGCGCCGAGCCATCGGCGTAGCCCGCGTCAATCAGACGCTTCGCAAGCAACCGCGATCCGCCCGCCGCCTGATAGTCCGATGCAACAAATTTTCCCGCCGGAGTCAGCGAGCAGATGTACGGCGTGCGCTTGCTGATTACATCGAAGTCGTCAATGGTTAGCGGAATGTTCATCTCCCGCGCAATGGCCAGCAAATGCAGCACGGCGTTGGTCGAACCGCCGCTTGCCGCCACGCTGGCGATGGCGTTCTCCAGCGATTTGCGCGTAATAATCTGCGAGGGCCGGCGATTGGCGCGCACCGCGTCCATCAAAATGCGGCCGGCCTCGCGCGTGGCGGCGAGCTTATCCGGACTGGTGGCGGGAACGCCGGAAAGTTGAATCGGCGAAATTCCGAGGATTTCTCCGCTCATCGCCATCGTGTTGGCCGTGAACTGCCCGCCGCACGCTCCCGCGCCGGGGCAGGCGTTGGCCTCCAGAGCCTCCAGCCCCGCATCGTCGATGCGCCCCGCGGCAAATGAACCGATGCCCTCAAAAACATCCTGAATGGTAATGTCCCTGCCGTTCAGCTTGCCCGGCGCAATCGACCCGCCGTAAAGCATCATGCCCGGAATGTCCAGCCGGCAAAGCGCCATGATGATGCCCGGCATATTCTTGTCGCAGCCGCCGATGCCCACCAGCCCGTCAAAAAGATTTCCGCGCGCCACCAATTCAATCGAGTCGGCAATCACCTCGCGGCTCACCAGCGAGGCCTTCATCCCCTGTGTGCCCATGGTGATGCCGTCGTGGATGGTGATGGTGTTGAACTCCATCGGCGTGCCGCCTGCCTCGCGTATGCCTTCCTTGAGCGCCTCGGCAATCTCGCGCAGGTGCATATTGCAGGTGCCGATCTCCGTCCATGTATTTGCAATCCCAATGATGGGCTGGTGCAGTTCTTCTTTCGTGAAGCCGACGCCGCGAAAATACGAACGCGCGGCCGCCCGGCTCGGCCCTTCGGTCATCGGAATGCTTTGTCGCTTGCCTTCAATGGTCATGGTTATTTCGCTTTCAGCCAATTGGCTTGGTCGTGCTTGGTTTCAAATGTGTCCAGCGCCGCCGCGTGGCGCAGCGTCAGGCCGATATCGTCCAGCCCTTCCGTCAAGCAGAACTTGCGGAATGGATCGATCTCAAAGCTCGCCTTGAATCCCTTGCTGTCTGTCACTGTCTGCTCTTCCAGCGAAACAGTGAGTTGATAGTTCGGAATCGTCTTCGCGTTCGTCAGCAGTTCGGCCACCTGCTCTTCGCTGAGCCGCGCCAGCACAATGCCGTTCTTGCCCGCATTGGAAAAGAAGATGTCGGCAAACGAAGGTGCGATCACCACGCTAAAACCGTAGTTTTCCAGCGCCCACGCGGCATGTTCGCGGCTCGATCCGCAGGCGAAGTTCTTGCCCGCAATCAAAATCTGCGCGCCCTTGTAGCGCGGATCGTTCAGCACAAAATTCGGATCCGGCTCGCCCGTGGCCGTGCGCCGCCAATCGAAGAAGAGAAACTCGCCGTAGCCGGTGCGCTCAATACGCTTCAAAAACTGCTTGGGAATAATCTGGTCGGTATCGACATTCGCCCGATCCAGGGGCGCTGCCAGTGCGGTCAATGTGCGAAAGGGTTTCATCAGCCTTTTACCTCCGGCGTAGCCAATTCGTTTACTTTCCAGCCGCGAATATCAACGAAGTGTCCAGCAATGGCTGCTGCCGCGGCCATCTCTGGACTCACCAGATGCGTGCGACCGCCGCGTCCCTGGCGGCCTTCAAAGTTGCGGTTGCTGGTTGAGGCGCAGCGTTCGCCCGGCGCGATAATGTCGGGGTTCATGCCCAGGCACATGGAGCAGCCCGGCTCGCGCCATTCAAATCCTGCATCGCGGAAGATGCGGTCCAATCCTTCTTTCTCCGCCTGCGCTTTCACCGCCTGCGAGCCGGGAACCACCATCGCACTCACCTTCGTGCTCACCTTGTACCCCGCCGCAATGCGTGCCGCCGCGCGTAAATCCTCCAACCGTCCATTGGTGCAGGAACCAATGAAAACGCGGTCAATGGCCACATCGACCAGCGGCGTGCCCGCCTTCAATCCCATGTATTCCAGGGCGCGTTCCAGGCCCTTGCGCTCTTGCTCGTTGGATGTGGCAGCCGGGTCGGGCACGGTGGCCGTAATCGGCGCCACCATCCCGGGGCTCGTGCCCCAACTCACGTATGGAACCAGCTTCGCGGCATCGATCACCAGCTCACGATCAAACTTTGCGCCGGAATCGCTCGGCAGCTTGCTCCACTCCGCCACGGCCTTGTCCCATTCCGCGCCCTTCGGAGAAAATCGTCTGCCCTTCAGGTAAGCAAATGTCTTTTCGTCTGGAGCGATCATGCCCGCGCGCGCGCCAGCTTCGATGCTCATGTTGCAAACCGTCATGCGGCCTTCCATCGAGAGCGCGCGAATCGCTGAGCCGGCGTACTCCACCACGCAGCCGGTCGCGCCATCGGTCCCAATCTGCCCGATAATGGCCAAAATAATGTCCTTCGCCGTCACTCCCTTGGGCAGCTCGCCCTCGATCGCGATACGAAAGGTCTTGGGTTTGGATTGCGGCAGCGTCTGCGTGGCCAGCACGTGTTCCACTTCGCTGGTGCCGATGCCGAAAGCCAATGCCCCGAACGCCCCGTGCGTCGAGGTGTGCGAGTCGCCGCAGACAATCGTCATGCCCGGCTTGGTAATGCCCAGCTCCGGCCCGATCACATGCACGATGCCTTGATTCGGCGAGTCTACGTCGTAAAGCTCAATGCCAAACTCCGCGCAGTTCGTGCGCAACGCGGCAATCTGTTTAGCCGCAATCTGATCGACGATGTTGAAGCGATCTGCGAGTATCGTCGGCACATTGTGGTCCACCGTCGCGATGCAGCGGTCCGGCCGACGCACTTTTCGTCCCGCCAGCCGCAACCCCTCGAAGGCCTGCGGCGAAGTCACCTCGTGTACTAACTGCAGGTCGATGTACAGCAGAGTCGGCTCGCCCTTCGGCTCAGCCACCACATGCCGCTCCCACACCTTTTCAAATAATGTTTTCGGTTCGTTACTCATTCATCATCCTTGATTCAAATTGTTGTTCAGCACAGAATACTGATCACTGTTCACTGACCACTGATCACTGCTTTCACCGTCTCCCGCACCTTCGCGCCCATCTCGGTGGTCGAAAGCACCGTGAAGCCCTGCGCGTTGCCGCGTGCCAAATCTGAAGTGCGGAACCCCTGCTCCAGCACCTTGCGCACTGCCGTTTCAATTGCTGCAGCCTCAGCTTCCAGGCCGCCGGAGTAGCGGAGAATCAACGCCCCGGTCAGAATCGCGCCCAGCGGATTCGCCAATCCCTTGCCGGCGATGTCCGGCGCGGAGCCGTGTACCGGCTCATACAAATTGACCTTGCCGCCGATGGTGGCCGATGGCAACATCCCCAGCGAACCGGTGATGACTCCTGACTCGTCGGAGAGAATATCGCCGAAGAGATTTTCCGTGACCACCACGTCGAAGTCGCGCGGCCGGTTCATCAAATGCATCGCCATCGCGTCCACATATTGATGTTCCAGCGTCACATCGGGAAATTCCGCGGCAACTTCGCTCACCGTGGCGCGCCACATCTGCGAGACCTCCAGCACGTTCGCCTTGTCTACGCTGGTCACTTTCTTGCGGCGCTTTTGCGCCAACTGGAAGGCCACGCGGGCCACGCGAGCCACCTCCTCGCGCGTGTAGCGCATGGTGTTCCAGGCTTCCTTCTTCTCGTGATTCCACTCACGCGGCTGGCCGAAGTAGAGTCCGCCCAGCAGTTCGCGAACAAATAAAATATCAGCACCATCGATGATCTCCGGCCGCAACGGGCTGTTGGCTGCCAGCTCTTTGAAGGCGAAGGCGGGGCGCAGATTGGCAAAGCCGCCCAGCGCGGCGCGCAGTTGCAGCAGGCCGGCCTCGGGACGCTTGTCCGGGGGAAGGGAATTGAACTCATTGCCGCCTACCGCGCCCAAAAAAATCGCATCGGAGGCCAGTGCGGCATCCAGCGTCTCCTTCGGCAGGGGAGTGCCGTCGGCCACAATCGCCACGCCGCCGATGCGGCGCTCGGAGAGTTCAATTTCATGCCCCCCCACGGCTGTTGCTGCGCGCAGCACTGCGACGGCTTCGTTCGTAACTTCGGGGCCGATGCCGTCACCGGCAGTGACCAGTATCTTCAGCTTCATGTCTGCTCTTTTCTGTTATCAGTTGTTAATTGAGCTTCAAGCGAGTTCAGAGACCGGCTCCTTGCGCCGTTCGCGAATCTGATCGGGCAAAATGCTGACCAGGTCGTAGTCGTAGATGTTCTTCTTGCGGTCGGCCAGCGCCGCAAAACGATAGTAAATGTGTTGTAGCTCGTCGCGGGTCAAGGTGAAGCCCAGTTGCTCCAGCCGGTTCCGCAACGCGGCGCGGCCGGAGTGCTTGCCCAGCACCAGGTGAGTCTTGGCCACGCCCACCAACTCGGGGGTCATGATCTCATAGCACAGCGGGTTGGCCAGCATGCCATGCTGATGAATGCCGGATTCGTGCGCAAAGGCATTGTCGCCCACGATGGCCTTATTGGGCGAGGGGCGGAAGGTGATGAGCTGGCCAAGAATCTGGCTGGCGGGGTAGAGCTGGTTCAGATTTAGGCTGGAGGTGACGCCATAGTGATCGCTGCGGACATAGAGCGCGGCGGCAATCTCCTCCAGAGCCGCATTGCCGGCCCTCTCGCCGATGCCGTTGATGGTGCACTCCACCTGGCGCGCGCCGTTCTGGATGGCGGCCAGTGAGTTGGCCACAGCCATTCCCAGGTCGTCGTGGCAGTGCGAGGAGAGGACGATGCCCTTTTCGTCAATGGCCGGGATGCGCTCGCGCACCTCGGTGAACATCCTGCCGTACTCTTCAGGGGTCGAGTAGCCCACCGTGTCTGGCATATTAATCGTTGTCGCGCCGGCCTCGACTGCCACCCGCACCATCTCCACCAGAAAGTCGCGCTCTGAGCGGGTGGCGTCCTCGGGCGAAAACTCCACATCGTCCACCAGCGATCGCGCCAGGCGCACCGATTCGCCCGTTTGATCCAGCGCTTGCTGGCGGCTCATCTTCAGCTTGTATTCCAGATGAAGGTCGCTCGACGCTAAAAAAACGTGTATCCGGGCGCGGTCGGCAAGCTGCAACGCGCGGGCTGCCATCTCAATGTCTTCAGCCTTCGCCCGGGCCAGGGAAGCGATGCGCGGCTTCCGAATTGCCTGGGTAATCGTAGCGATAGCCGCAAAGTCGCCCTCCGAGGCCATGGCAAACCCGGCCTCGATGATGTCCACGCCCAGATCCTCCAGGGCATGCCCCATGGTCAGCTTTTCCTGCGTCGTCATGCTGCAGCCCGGCGATTGCTCGCCGTCGCGCAGCGTGGTGTCAAAGAAGACAACGTGATGGTTCGTCATGGAACGGCCTCCGGGGGCAGAGTTATTCCTGCATTTTCAGTATGATATATGAAGCAATATAATACAAAGTTATAATAGTTGTAGAACCGATTAGTATTGCTTATAATGAAACAGAGAGCAGAAGTCAGAGATCAGAGATCAGCTTTTCTCGTCAGTAGGTAGTACCTGCATTTGCCAGCAGCCGCCGAATAATGCGCTTGAAAGTCTGCTGCTGCGAATAATCAATCTGATCCCTGATCCCTGATCTCTGTTCTCTGATCTCTGCTTATGGAACTGAGCCAACTGGAAACCTTTCTCGCCGTTGCCGAGGAGCATAGCTTCTCCCGCGCAGCCGTGCGTCTGCATCGCACCCAGCCGGCGGTCAGCCAGGTCATCCGCAAGCTGGAGGCTGCGGTCGGCGAAACGCTCTTTGACCGCGCCGCGCGGGATGGCTCGCTGACTGCGGCCGGGCTGCTGTTGCGCGACTATGCTCTGCGCTTGCTGGCCCTGCGCCGCGAGGCCTCCAGCGCCTTGGATGAACTCAAAAGCCTGGAGCGCGGCCACCTGCAACTGGCAGCAAACGAGTACACCTGCATCTATCTGCTGCAGGCCATCCACCGCTTCCGGCGCGAGTATCCTCATATCACTGTAACCGTGCACCGTATGCTGGCCTCCCACATTCCCGAGGAACTGAACCTGCGCACATTCGAGTTGGGAATGCTCTCCTTCCGTCCCGATCCGGCACACTTCCGCTCCATCGCCGTGTATGCCGACAGCCTGGCGTTGATCGTCAGTCCCAACCATCCGCTGGCCGGGGCCAGGCACGTTTCCATCACTGAATTGGGCGAAGAGCTGTTTGTAGCCCATAACGTGGCCTCGCCCCTGCGGCGCAGGGTGATCGAGGCTTTTCAAAAATACAGAACGCCCCTGAATATGGGTATCGAGTTGCCCACGATTGACGCCATCAAGCGCTTCGTAGCCATGGGCAATGGGGTAGCGCTGGTGCCGCACCTCACCGTGGCCAGGGAGCTGGAGGCCGGCGATCTGGTGAGGGTGACGGTGGACGAATTGGAGGTCAAGCGGGTGCTGCGCCTGGTCAGCCGGCGCAAGGCCACGCTCTCCTATGCCGCCAGGGCCTTTTTAAGCACCGTAAAGGGATTGGCCCTGGAGCAGGGTCCGCCCTTCCACTACCATATGGAGCGTGCCGGCTGAATATTGCTAAAATCTCTCATCTTGAGCGCAGTTTGGCGCGTTTTCTGCGACAAGCTCACTCGAAGGACTTGTGTTTCCACCTTTCCATCCTCCCAGTAACGCCCCTTTGCCTCCTCCCGCGTCTATAGCCTCAGGTGATTCCGCAGCCACGGCTTGCGCCAGGAGCCGCCCCGGCCATTTACAATGTTTTGAGTGGAGCCCGGCGCAATCCGAGGCGCCGGAATTGAAAAGCTCGTTGCCAGCCAAACGGTTGAGCAGTCGTGAGGATCAGGAGCGCATGAAGAAGATCGCCATATTTGCATTTCTGCTGGTCGTATGCGTGGCAGCAGGCCGCGCCCAGGAAAGCCGCCAGGATATCAGCCTGAGCGGAGCGGGGTATATCGAGCCGTTTATTTCCTCGTCAACCGACGTATATGTCCACTCCAACTACGCGTTGGGCGCGTTGGTCAGCTACCGTTTCATGCTGACGCCTTCCAGCGCCGTTGAGGCCAACTACGGCGTCACCTACCAGAACAAGATCACTTACCACACCAATCCCAACATATATCAGGTGCTGACGCGCACCCAGGAGATGTCGGCCGAGTACGTCCGCAGCTTCAATTTCCGCAAGTACAACCCCTTTGTCGAGGCCGGACCGGGTTCGCTCATCTTCCTGCCCATTCGCAACTCAGGAACCACCTCGCTGGACGTCAAGCAGCAGACCCAGATGGCCGCCTTCTACGGTGCTGGCATTGCTCGCGAAATCAGCCCCAGCTTCGACATTCGCGCCGAGTTTCGCGGCATCGTCACCAAGGTGCCCACCTTCGGCATGGCGCAGTTCACCACCAACAAGTGGTACAACATTTACACGCCGGTGATCGGCGTGGCATACCACTTCTAATCCAGCCGGCAACCGCTGTTGAATGAAGGGGATGGGCTTAGGCTCATCCCCTTCTGTTCTTGCCCGCCTCGTCCAGGATTTGTCTTTCTGCGTCAGCGCCTCTGCGGAAGCAGTTTCCAGATCTCCGGGTCTTCTTCGCCCAGCACCCAGGAGCAGAAGCCCTCCAGCCCATTCTGCTGGACCAGATCGTAGCGCTCCTTGAAGGTGCGCGCATCCGTGAAAAACACCCATTCGCGCAACTGGTCGCGGTAAAAGTAGAACCATGTGCTTCGGTCTTCCGTGTCCCACTGAATGATTGCTTTATAGGTTTCGGCAAGTTGCAATGCATTGGGCGTGCCGATGGAATCGGCAACAGGATTCGGCTTCTCTTTGGCGGCGTCGCTCTCCTTCGACGGCGTGCCGGTGTACCAGCGCTGGCCGTAGAGGGGAATGCCCAGCGAGAGCTTTTCCTTGGGGACGCTCTTCAGCGCGTAGTTGAGATTCTCTACCGTCCACTGCCATCCGGCGACCGGGCCGGGCACAGTCCAGCGGGTGTGCTGATCGTAGGTCATCAGGCAGATCAGGTCGGCGTATTTAGCCAGTTCCGCAATGTCGTAGGCGCCCCGCCAATCCGTGTACATCCACTTGGAATACCCGCCCTGGCCGGGGTAACCGGGCGCATTGGGCACCGTGGCGATGGTCAACTGCAAACCTGCCTTGTGCAGCGCCTCCGCTGAACTTTTCACCAGCGCCGTCAGCAGCTCCCTATCGGTCCACTCGATGTTCTCGAAGTCGATTTGGAAGCCGGTGTAGCCGTTCAGCCGCGACTCCCGCACCATCGCCGCGTTCATGTGGGCCTGCGCGGCGGCGTTGGAGGCCAGCGTATGAAACTCCTTCTTGTTCATCAGGCCTACGATGGGCATCACGGGCAGCTTTTCGTCGTGCGCCCGCTTCAGCACCGCCGGGTCGGGTGCGCCGGTGACCAGCCCGTTTCCGTCCACCTGGTACCAGGTGGGCACCAGCAGATCAATCTGCGCAGAGTGCGCCATAAAAGAACGAACAGAATCCGGTGACCGCGTCATGTAAAAAAGCGCTGTCGGCTCCGCCTTCAGCACGGTCGATGCCGCCAGTCCCACACAAAGCAACAGAAAGAATCGTTTCATTGTCTATCTCCTTGATAAAAAAACTGTGTGCCCCACCCTCGCCGCGCTCTTGTTTTTGCGGCATCGGGGTCCCCAGCGAGCGATTTTTGCTCGCTGGGGTGATCTAGGGTGGGATTCCGAGCAAGGGTTGGATTCGCTGCGGCAGTCTCCATCCTCAAAGATTCCGCGCCACTGGCCGCCCTGGCCGCAACCCATGTATTCTCAACCCATGCGCGAGGATACTTCCCCCACCCCCGTCGTGACAAACCTGCTCGAACATTCAGCCTCCTCTTACCTGCGCTCCGCGCGCCATCAGCCGGTCCGCTGGCATCCCTGGGGCGAGGCGGCCTTCGCCTTGGCCCAATCCGAAGACAAACCCATTCTGCTCGACATTGGCGCCGTCTGGTGCCACTGGTGTCACGTCATGGACCGGGAGTCCTACGAGAACCCGGAGATTGCCGCCCTCATCAATGAGCTTTTTGTGGCTGTAAAGGTGGATCGCGACGAGCGGCCCGACGTGGACGCGCGCTACCAGTCCGCTGTTGCCGCCATTACCGGCCAGGGCGGCTGGCCGCTGACCGCCTTTCTCACTCCCGACGGCCGCCCCTACTTTGGCGGCACGTATATTCCCCCCGATGACCGTTATGGAAGGCCGGGTTTTGGCCGCGTGCTCACCGCTTTGGCCCAGGTCTGGCGCGAACGTCGCGATGAGGCGCTGGAAACAGCCGCCAGCACCATGGCCGCCATCGAGCACAACGAGTCCTTCTCTGGAGGCGGCGGCCAGCTCTCGCTGGAGCTTGTCGACAAGATCGCCGCCTCCATCCTCCGTCAGTTTGACCCGCGCAACGGCGGCTTCGGTGGGCAGCCAAAGTTTCCTCACCCCGGCGCTCTGGACCTGCTGCTGCACGTGGGCCTGAATCGCGTCAACAAGCCTGCCGGGGTAGCCTTTGCCGCCACGCTGGAACACATGGCCCGCGGCGGCGTCTACGACCAGCTCGCCGGAGGCTTTCATCGCTACAGCGTGGACGAGCGCTGGCGAGTGCCGCACTTCGAAAAGATGCTCTACGACAACACCGAGCTGCTGCGCAACTATCTGCACGGCTTCCAGAGCCTGGGCCACGAGGATTTTCGCCGCATCGCCGAAGAGATTGCCGCCTGGCTGCTGACCACCATGAGCGACGCCGAACTGGGCGGCTTCTATGCCTCGCAGGATGCCGACATCAACCTCGACGACGACGGCGACTACTTCACCTGGACGCTGGCCGAGGCGCGCCTGGCGCTGCTTGCGGCAAACTTTACTCCAGACGATGTAGGCCTCGCCCTGCGCTACTGGGACATCGGCGAACTGGGCGACATGCACCACGATCCGGCCCGCAACGTCCTTCACCTGAATCAAACCATGGAAGAATTTGCCGCTGAAACCAGACAGAGCATCGACGATCTGCGTCCGCTTCTGGACCATGCCCGCCGCACGCTGCTCGCGGCCCGTGCCCAGCGGCCCACGCCCTTCATCGACCGCACGCTCTACACCGGCTGGAACGCCATGGCCGTCAGCGCCTCTCTGGAAGCTGCCCAAATCCTCAAGCTCAACTCAGCCAGCGATTTCGCCTTGCTCACCCTCGACCGGCTCCTCCGCGAAGCCTGGAACGGTGATCAATCGCTCTACCACGTCATTGCCTATGGCGACGCGATGTGCGGTGCTCAACCAGACAAGGTCCCCGGCACGCTCGACGATTACGCCTTCACCGTCCACGCCTGCATCGATGCCTGGTTAGCCAGCGGTGAAATGCGCTACTATCACGCCGCCGTCAAGCTGGCCGATGCGATGATTGCTCTCTTCCACGACCCCGCTGCCGGTGCGTTTTTCGACACCGCTGCCCAGCCCGCCAATGCGTCGCCTCTTGGTGCTCTGGCCGCGCGCCGCAAGCCGCTGCAGGACTCGCCCACCCCCGCCGGCAACCCCACCGCCGCCTCAGCCCTGCTGCGTCTCGAATCCCTGAGTGGTCGCGGGGAGTATCGCCAGATCGCCCTGCAGACGCTCGCCTCTTTTGCCGGCATCGTGGAACACTTCGGCCTCTACGCCGGCTCCTACGCTCTCGCCCTGGAGCGGTTGCTCCTCGATCCAGTGCAGGTGGTGGTTGTCGGTTCCGGTCCTGAAGCCGACCGTCTTGAATCGCTGGCTCTCGCCCGTTTCGCCGTCAACCGGACCGTTATCCGCATCGCCCCCGAGCGGCTGGTTCCCGGCGGCATTCCTGAAGCTCTGGCAGAAACCCTGCTTCATGCTCCCAAGCCGGAAGGCGCTCAAGCCTGGGCCATCGTCTGCCTGGGGCACACCTGTCTCCCGCCGATTACCGATGCCGGTGCGCTTGCCAAACTCCTGAATAATCCGGCCTGAAGGTCTGCGTTCTGCCGGCCTTTGTCGTGCGGGGCAAATGTAGGATGAACAGTTTTGCTCAGAATTGTACTCAGAGATGAGCGAACCTATGGATGCTTCACAGGAAGCGGTTCGCTACGGCCGGCATAGGGTCGTGCCAGTGTCGTTTCCCAGATAAAACAAGGAGAATCGAATGAAATTCAGGAAAATATTTGCTGTAGCCTTCGGGTCGCTCGCCGTGCTAGCGATGTCGCTGCCGGTTTGGTCGCAGGACACCACGCAATCCACCACAACTACAACTCAGGCTCCGGCAGATCAGCCGCAAACCAAAACCACGCAGAAGACCAAGGAAAATACGAAGGTCACGCATCACAAGAAGGTGACGAAGGAGAAGACAAAAACGACAACAACCACGAAACCGTCCCCGGAGACGCAGACTCAATCCACAACCACGACCACGACTACGCCTCAGTAATTCCGGCAAGCTAGAGCATTTTGCCTGTTGGTATAGAGTCGATTTCAGATTGTGTGTACAGTGCCGATGGGGCGAGAACCTGTAGCGCCGGCCTCCCGGCCGGCTGTAGCGTGGACCTCTTGGCCCACGCCGCACTCTACACCACCTGTAAAAATGCTCTAGCCAGGCACTCTGAGTCTCGGCGTCCTTCACTCACTGCTGAAGGGATTGCTTTCCTGTGGCTTGAGCTTGGTCGGATCAGTTCCCGGCGCGGCCTCTGCAACTGGCCGGGCGCTCGCCGCCTTATCCATGAACGTATTGAAGATCCGGTTGGGATCGCCGGGCAGTAGGTGATTCTCCTCCAGCGCCAGACGCACCCGTCGCCGAAACTCCCGCAACGGCGCGTACTGCTTCGTGGCCAGCGTCTTGAATACCACCGGGAAGATCAGCTCCGAGCCTTTGATCGCATCCACGCCCAGGATCTGCGGGTCGGCCACAAAAACCTCGCGGAACTCCTCGCTCCCGCGAATTTCCATGGCAATCCCTTTCAACAACTCCAGCACCTTGTCGGGATTGGCGCTGAAATCCACGCTCACGTTCACCGTGGCCACCGAGTAGCCCACGCTCAGGTTGGCCACCGTGGTGATCTGTGAGTTGGGAATGATGTACAAGGTTCCGTCGGCGTCGCGCATTGTTGTCTTGCGCAGCGTCATCGCCTCCACGGTTCCCGCCACCCCGGCCAGCCGCACCGTGTCCCCCACATTGAACTGGTCCTCAATCAAAATGAGCATGCCGTTCAGCATGTCGCGCACGATATTCTGCGCCGCCAGGCCGATGGCGACTCCGGCAATTCCGGCAGAAGCCAGCAGCGGGGCCAGGTTGACTCCCACCGCCGCCAGAAACTGCAAGCTGACGACAACTCCGATAATGGCCAGCCCCGTGGTGCGAATTACCCCGGACAGGGTTTTCACCTGCGCGATGTGCGCCGGCGCTGGCGCATGCTGCTCGGCGATGCGGATCATTCGAGCCGTTATCAGGTGCAACAAGCGGCTCAGCACAAAGCCGATTACCGCAACAATCAGCAGGTGCGGCAACTTAGCGCGGACGAACTCCTGGGCATCGATAGCCCACTCATCCACCACGCGGCCCAAAAATCGCTCTTCCGCAAACAACCCCGTTCTCGCTGCCAGGAACAACACAAAAGGATGCATCCCACGACTCCTCTCTCTAATCTAATCCGTTGGAAGGGTTAGGGTTGCTAAAATCAGGATTGTAAGTTCTTGCGTCCCCGCAATGCAGGAAAACCAGGCATTTAGGAGTGAAGGGAATGGAATTGGCAGCTTCCAGCGCTCGCGAGTCCCTGTCGGCCGCCGCCGCCGGCCTGAGCCCTCGGCAATTGGTTGAAATCTACCGGCTGATGTTGCTCTCCCGCCGCGTGGACGACCGCGAAATCCTGCTCAAGCGCCAGCAGAAAATCTACTTCCAAATCTCCGGCGCGGGCCACGAGGCGCTGGGCGTCGGCGCGGCCATGGCCATGCGCCCCGGCTACGACTGGTTCTTCCCCTACTATCGTGATCGCGCACTCTGCCTGGCGCTGGGTTTCACCCCCGCCGACATGATGCTGCAAGCCGTCGGCGCTGCCACCGATCCCGCCAGCGGTGGCCGTCAGATGCCTACTCACTGGGGCAGCCGTGCGCTCAACATCGTCAGCCTTTCCTCCTCCACCGGCACGCAACTGCTGCACGCCGTCGGATGCGCCGAGGCTGGCCGCTACTTCAGCCTCCATCCCGAGACCGCAGACAAAGCTGATGGTGATTACCGCGCCTTCCGCGACGTGACCTTTCACGGCGATGAGGTGGTCTACGCCTCCATCGGCGAAGGTTCCACCTCCCAGGGCGAGTTCTGGGAAGCGTTGAACACCGCCTCCAACAAAAAACTCCCCGTCCTCTTCTGCGTGGAAGATAACGGCTACGCCATCAGCACTCCGGTCGAGGTCAGCACGCCCGGCGGCAACATCTCCCGCTTGGTGGCCAACTTCCCCAACTTTTTCTTCATCGAGGTGGACGGCACCGACCCCGAGGTCAGCTTCCACGCCTTTCAAGCCGCCGTGGCCCATTGCCGCGCCGGCCTCGGTCCCGCCTTTGTCCACGGCCACTGCATGAGGGCCTACTCCCATTCGCTCTCCGACGATGACCGCCTCTATCGCCCTCAGGCCGAGCGCGAAGCCGACGCCCTCCGCGATCCCCTCGTCAAAATGCGCGCCCGCCTGCTCCGCGAATCCATCCTCACCGAGCACGAACTCATTGCTCTGGAGCACGCGCTGGAGCAGGAAATCTTAGCCGCCGCCGATCGCGCTCTTGAAGCCCCGTTGCCTCTGGTCTCTGAAATTACCCGCCACGTCTACTCCGACGATCTGGACCCCACTAGCTCCGCCTTCGCCACCGAGCAACACGCCGCGCCGGTTTCAGTCACAGACAAAGAAAAAGTTTCGCCAGACGCGAAGTCTCGCACCATGGCCGACCTCATCAACGCCTGCCTCCACGACGAAATGCGTCGCGACCCGCGCATCGTTGTCTATGGCCAGGACGTAGCCGACGCCAGCCGCGAAGCCGCGCTCGCCGAAGTAAAAGGGAAGGGAGGCGTCTTCAAGCTCACCGCCGGCCTGCAAACCGAGTTCGGCTCCGAGCGCGTCTTCAACTCGCCGCTCGCCGAGGCCAACATCGTCGGCCGCGCCATCGGCTACGCCCTGCGCGGCATGAAGCCGGTCGTCGAAATCCAATTCTTCGACTACATCTGGCCGGCCATGCACCAGATTCACAACGAGCTCTCCCTGCTGCGCTGGCGCTCCAACGGCCAGTGGGCCTGCCCCATCGTCATTCGCGTGCCCATCGGCGGCTACCTCACCGGCGGCTCCATCTACCACTCGCAATCCGGCGAGAGCATCTTCACCCACATCCCCGGCCTGCGCGTCGTCATGCCGTCCAATGCTTTGGACGCCAACGGCCTGCTCCGCACCGCCATTCGCTGCGACGACCCCGTCCTCTTCCTCGAACACAAGCGCCTCTACCGCGAGACCCACGACCGCGCCCCTTATCCCGGCCCGGAGTTCGCCATCCCCTTCGGCAAGGCCCGCATCGTCCGCCCCGGCTCTGACCTCACCATCATCACCTACGGCGCATTAGTCCCCCGCTCCCTGCAAGCCGCCGAGCGCGCCAAGCGTGAACACAACATCGACGTAGAAATCCTCGACCTGCGCACTCTCAATCCCTATGACTGGGAATCCATCGCCGCATCGGTCCGCAAAACCAGCCGCGTCCTCGTCGCTCACGAGGACATGCTCAGTTGGGGCTACGGCGCGGAGATCGCCGCCCGCATAGCCGATGAACTATTCGACTCCCTCGACGCCCCCATTCGCCGCATCGGAGCCATGGACACCTTCGTCGCCTACCAGCCCATCCTCGAAGACGCCATCCTCCCCCAGCCCGATACCATCCTCAAAGCCATTGTCGATTTGAATGCCTATTGAGTCGTCCGCAGGCTTCACCGACCCGCGGTGCATGAAATTGTAGCGCCGGCCTCCCGGCCGGCTGTAGCGTGGACCTCCCGGTCCACGCTTGTTTCTTTGAAGTTCCCCACCGACGTTATCGACTCGCGGAAGATGAAACTTCTGATTGCCAATGCCGCCGCGAACTCGCTAACTTGCCATGTCCGCGAAGCGGACGCTAACTTGCTGAATTTATACCCAAAATCATCGCCGTTCAGTCCCGGAAATCGTATAAATCCCGACTCAATGACAAGTTTGTTTCTTCCTTGTAAAGGGATAACGAGAAGTGTCATGGTACGACTTTAGTCGTGCCGCAAAAAGGCATATAAATAATCGGGCTTTAGCACCTGCGGGTGCCCCCGGTCACTCGCTTTTGGGGACCGGGGCCACCCTCAGCGTGGTTTGAAAAAAGTCACTGGGACCGGGGCCTCCCGCCTATCACAATTTGCGGACGTTGCCCGACAATTTCGGGTTTACTCTTTTGTCCACGGCAAGACTGCTCTCGAAACACATTTGCACCCTTCCTCCACTCCGGGCCGGGTCCACTTGCCATTCACAAGCAACCCTTTACTGAGATCGTATCTCTTCCCGTTGGCTGTTTTATGCGCCGCGTCCTGTTGAATTTCAGCTTCAGTAGGATGGCTTGGGTCTTTCATACAGGGGGCGTTCGCGTACATCCATATTGCGTGAGTGATTCCAAGGGAAGATTGGCGCTCTCGGTTGATTTGCTCGGTGGCTTTGTTGTGCAAGTTGCGTGTGATTTCCCACGCACGGTCTTGGGGCATTTCCTCGATTCTCACCAGCGCCGCAACCAACGAACGGTGATCCCGTCCGGCCAGTACGGAACTTAGCGCAGCCTCATAAATCTGTGGGATGTGTTTCTTTTCAATACCGCCAAGCAACTCGATATTTTTGCGCAGGTTTGCTTTGACACTCTCGCTCACTGTTGAAGGATCAAATTCAACGGCGAACGGCGAATGGAATCGATTAAAATCTGTCGGCGGATTTGGAATTGCCACGGCAGACATTTGTGCCCCGCAATTCCCGCAAAATCGCGCGCCTTCTACGTTGCGAAAGCCACATCGGGTACAGCTCGGCATGGGCGTCACCGGTGGCGTTACGCTTTTGCCCATCCACTGCTGTGCTGCCGGTGAATTTGATGGGATTAATGTTTTTTGCCCGCAATAGCCGCACCTCAACCTGAAACCGGCTCCCATACTAAGCGGCGGGTAACGCTGGGACAACATTCCGCAAGAGAGGCAAGAGAATTCCTTCTTGCCCTTTAGAATCATAAACAAACCCGCGAAAGGCCACGTGATGATTGCTATTACGAGCACTATGCCAATGAAAGAAAAGAAAATGAACAGCATGGTTCACACCCTTTCTCGCGCGCCATGCGCACCGGTACGCGCTCTGACAAATAGGGCAGCGTTGGCGCTCAGAAATAATCACCGTTTGGCGCAAACGTCATTCGCCATCCGACCTATAAGAGACTGCGAATCGGCGAGCTTCCATTCATTCGCCATTTGTGAGCGGCCTGGCGAATACGGGCGGCACATCGGGCAACCCCAAGTTATATAGTGCCCGTGACAATCAAGTGTTATCGGGGTCCATTCGCCGTCTATTGTGCCATAGACGGATACATATGTTGGTTTTAGAGGCGAATCGGTCCCAATGTATACTTCAAATTTTTCTCCAGTAGCGGCTACATATGTTTTCCAGTCGCTTCTCTGCGTGGGTTTGTCTTGTGCAAAAGAGATTGGCACTCCCACTAGCGAAAGCCCAAGAACGATTGAAAGTATCTTATTGAGTTTCACGTTTTCCCCTCTGAGCCGCCCGCCACTTCCGCAGGTACGCGCTCTGACAGATCGGCATCTCAGTGCTCCAGGAGTCTGCGAAGATCAGTCTACACCCGGCCGCCCGCGCGTGGCGGGTGGCCGGGTGCCCCGGGTCCCTTGCATTTGGGAACCCGGGATACCACAAATCCCATTCGCGAATCCTTCCGTACGACTCCCCTGACCCCTGACCACAGTTTAATGCAGATTATTTGCCCCTCCCGGCGCACAATCAATCTATGAATTACGACCAAATCTGCGGGGCGTTACTGTTCACTGTCCACTGTCCACTGACAGCTAAAAACAGCATCTTTTCGCCTCCGCCGCTTCCACAACCAACTCATAAACAACGAGTTAGCTTCACCGTAGGCGAAAAAATGCAACTATTGTTTTCCCAAAATTGGCCCTTAAGAACGAGAAACAAATCCGTTAACCATATTGGAATCAATAATATAACCAACCAGCAAGGGCAAACAAAGGGCGAAACCAAGGCGCGGGAATTCCGGGAATATCCGGGTTTTTGGCCGGTGGCGGCAGATGTGGGGCACCACGAACCTAAACGGCCCTGTTCCCTGATCCCTGTTCCCTGTCTCTATCTTTCCCCCGGAGGCAACTTGCAGCAATCTCCGGCGGCCAGCGGCTCATTCGCGCCCGCATCCAGTGCTACCTTCCACTGCCCGTCCGCCTGCTTCTTCCAGACAGTGATGTAACGCCCCGTCACCGTCACCGGATTGCCGCTGGCGTCCTTGCTGTGTCCTTCGAAGTGGCCCCAGGTGTAGCCCATGTCGCCCGACGGCCCCATCATCGCGTCGGTCGGCGTCCACGTCAGTTGATAGACCTTGGGATCCCAGTTGGCGGATTTCTGAATCGCCACCTTGCCAATCAGCGGCGCCGCTCCATTGCCCAGCGCCACGCCGTCCTCGGCAAACCAATCGGCAAAGCCCGCTCCGCCCCGCGCCAGCACGTCCTTGGCAAAGCGCGCCTCCAGGTCATAGAGCAGCATCTTGCCGGGGTTCATCG
>Ga0302320_10000477_pt1 | contig 95697 bp, 88 predicted proteins | sample Bog_T0_3_FD_202130 | JGI IMG/M metagenome (GOLD analysis project Ga0302320, IMG submission 202130) | Peat permafrost microbial communities from Stordalen Mire near Abisko, Sweden - Bog_T0_3 | ecosystem: Environmental > Terrestrial > Soil > Wetlands > Peat | place: Sweden: Abisko, Stordalen Mire... | reverse complement strand
CTTTCGATGTGCCGGTAGTCCCCGACGTGTAGATGATGCCCGCCGGCGTGTCTCCGTCCAGCGCCACTGCGGGCCTCGCATCATCGAGGAGGCAGGCGTCAGCCGCCAGCTCAGCCGGCCTCCACACGGGAACGCTCGTGTGAAGGTCCGCATCGGTGATAAGTGCGGTCGGTTCCGCGTCGCCCAGAATATGCGTGATCTCGCGATCCCGATATAGGATGTTGATCGGCACAAAGATTACGCCCAGCTTGACGCAGGCGAGAAAGGCATCGATCATCTCGACGGAGTTGGCCATATAAACGGCCAGCCGGTCGCCCGTCCGCAGGCCCTTGCGCGCCAGCAACTGTGCCAGTCTGTTGCTGCGGGTGTCGATCTCGCCAAAGGTGAAGGTGGACTCCGCAAATTCGAGCGCGACCTGATCGCGGCGTCCTTTGAACGAGAGGTCGAAGAGGTCGCAAAGATTCATGCTTTCGCACGTTATCACGTGTCATCGGGCGTCCGTGCGATACTTCGGTTTCCCATGCGCGTCCGCCTCATTTCGATCGCAGTTTCCGCCCTGTTGCTGGGCTGCCAGAAGCAGGACTATAAGGTTCTGGTCGGAGGCACCGTCATCGTTGCGCCCGGCGCCCTCCCGATAGACGATTCCATCATCGTCATCTCCGGCGGCAAAGTCCGGTCAGTAGGGATGCGCAAGGATATACCGGTTCCGCAGAACTCCGACCGGACCGACCTCAATGGCGAGTGGATCCTGCCAGCCCCCGGCGCGCGGATCGCTGATGGTGAGGCCGCCAATCTGGTCATCGTGCATCGCGCACCTAACAGTTCCGCCACTCCGGCCGCTCCGTCCGACGTCGGCGCCCGTATGGTTAACGGCGAGTGGCAGACTCCTTAACCCGGAATACTTCGAACACGGGCCGTTGAAAGCGGTCATAGACCACGCGCTCCAGTTGCTCTTCGTATCCCAGTTCCGCAACCGCCTGTCGGAACCGGTCATTCACTCCGGCAATCATCTGTTTGTCCTCCGTATGTTGAACAAACAAGCGATTGGGAGCTGACAAATTCTTTTTGAGCTCGGCGCGGTCTTTGGCATCCGCCATGTAGAGTTGCAAGTCTCCGTCATCCAGCACTTGCAAAGGCGTCAGGCAGCCCCAGTCGACTAACCCGATCCATGCGCTGCGCTCGCCTTCAAGCGAACGGGCGAGGGGATAAATCGCATCGGTCCAGCCTCCAGTCGAACCGTTGCTGAAGGCATCGACAAAGTATCGGTTGGTTGTCAGCAGATTGCCGGCTGCCAGCAGTGCAATGGTCATCGTCAAAGCGGTTACGCCGAAACGCGGAATACGGTCCGCGGCGGCACTATAGGCGATCCCGATGAAGACAAGAGGAAACGGCCAGATGAGAATTACATGGTGCGTGCCCCCACCCGTGTTTTGGGTGAATGCCATCTGCAGCCATTCCACAACCATCACAATCAGAAGGAAAATCAGCAACCGCGATACTGGTTTTTTCCATAGGCTGACCAGACAAACCAGCGCCAGAAGGCAGGCTGGCATCATCCCGTTCTGGCGATGATTTCCCGAATGTTTGTCCACCCATGCGGCTGCTCGCTCCGGTAAGGTTCGGTGCGTGAGCGTTGCGGGGCCTGGGTCTTCAGTCACTATGTAGCCATACAGCGCGGTTCCGTCGATAGCGCGTCTGAGCTGCTCAACTTTACTGGAAAGCCCGTCAGTGGTGAAGTGGGTGTTCGTGGAAGCCGTTGCGCCTGGCTGGTCGATGTTATAAATCACAAGTGGCGCCGCTCCCACAAGGAATGCGAGTGCCGCCACTGTCACAGTCCCCACACGGAGGCGCTTCAGGAGCTCCAGCGGAAATACGCAAAAACATGCGACTGCGAGCCCGATCAGAGGCCAGATGAGTAAGGCTTTATCCCACATCCCCAGGCCCCATAGGAAGAAACCCAAAGCGAGAAGGCGCTTATTCGATGGCGTCTGTAACCACCGCTGGATTGCCACTAGTCCGCCCATCAGCAGAACATGCTGGAGAGCCACCGGCCCCCAATCGAAGGTATTAGTCAGCAGAAAACTGGTGTCAGTCGCCAACAGCACCGTAGTGACAGACGCAGCCTGAACCCCCGCAATCCGGCGGGCCCACGCCCATGTTAGCCAGATGGTGACTATGCCTATTCCCAGCACAGGTAGGCGTACTGACCAGATTCCTGGACTGAAGAATTGGAACAAGCCCGCGTACAATCCGGTCTTGAGGGTTCCGAGGTAGCTCAGCACCATGAGCGGGATCTGGGCCGCGCCGAGGTGAACCCAATAAAATGCACTGCCGGGGTCGTAGAGGGGGCCTGCGAAAAACAATTCGTCGTTCTGTAAGCCGGGATACGGCAGAAGAGCCAGTCCGCTGAGCAGAAATACAACCGACGATAATGCCGGGATCAACCAGCCTGCTTTTGCCAGACGAGGGGCAGGTTGATTGTTGCGCAACATCGACAGTTGAATTATTGACCTGGAGCGGGTGCGCGATCCGCGACGACCACGCCGGAAAGTTTATCCCGGTACACCGGGTGCAGGTGCAGCTTTTCGATAGCGCTCGAATCAGTAGGCATCACAACCCAGACGTCTCCCGGCTCATCCAGTGGATCGCGCGTGATTTCTTTCCAGTTCAACCGATCACGAAGCCGGTAAAAGTTCAGGGCCGATTCCAGTTCCCAGCTGGCGCGAATAGTCAGCGGTGCCGTAGAAGAATAATGCGCCCCGATGTAAGTGCTGATCGTTTTCGTGCCTGCATCGGCTGGCCACTCAGCATACTGAGATATTCTGAGCTGCAAAATAAAGATGAGCAGACAGAGCGCGGAAGTGAGCGACGCTGCATACGAAACCACCCGGACTGTCCGATAGCGATAGCAGATTGTTGACGTAGACAGTACCAGAATTGGAATGAAGTAAAGCCCCGTTCGGGACAGCGGATATAAAAGCCCTGCTCCCCAATGGGCAACATAAAGCACGACCACCACCGAAATCAGAATCAGGCCAAAGAAACCAAGGTTTCGATCAATCCGAAGTTCATCCGTGGATTCAGAGTCGGAACCTTTCAGCTTCCAGATCGTTAAAGCCGCGGTGATGCCAAACACTCCCACAACCGCGGGCCACGCCGTATTGTGTATCGCGCCGATCAGTCGACCGAGAACCGGGCTCAAACTGGCCAGACCCCAGCCGAACGAAGCGTCCGTCAGGCTTTGTACCGTATCGGTAAGTGAACGGGCGCCAAAATAGAACATACCGGCTGATGCCCTCGACAGAGGAATCGCCATTAACAGGCAGGGAATCAGGATTGCAGGTACTGCGAACTGATTTGAGATAGTTTCGAAACTGAAAACCGACTCGCGCGGACTGATTCGGGAACGGTTTATAACAATCCATGCCACGGCGGTTGCTACTACGGGAAACAGGGCCGTCGGGCTTGCCGCCATTGCCAGGCCGCACAGTATTCCCGCGGAGAAAAGATGATGCTCCTCTGAATCATCCAGTGCTCGCACCAGACAACAAACAGCCGCCAGCCAGAAAGCTAACGACTCACCATATCCTCGAGCCGCCGAGAGATGGTCGAGGAGAAGGGGATCGAGCGAAAGCAGCGCGGCAGTGGCGAGTGCCCAGGGACCTCTGCCGAAGAGCAACGCCGCAATTCGCCAGGTGGAAGCGAGATAAAGCCCTCCCGCCAATACACTTGGCAGCCGCAATGCAAACTCCGAGAGGCCGAAAAGGGTTACTGACAATCGGATGAGAAGGCTATTGAGTACGTGGTTATTTACATTGTAGGGAGCGAACAGTCCTGCCATTGGCTGCGATGCGAACGAACTCCATGTAAAGGCTTCATCGATCGTGATGGATTGGGTTGCGGCCCGGTAGATGTTCAGGACAAAAATCCCGAACAATAACCCGAACGCAAGATTACTCCAGACGGTAAAGCGTGAGTCCGCCGGTACTTGCCACCGGACGGATTCCCCAGTAAGCCGCGTTGGCCGCGTAGTCGTTTGTAAAGTAATCCCCATCAGCTGCAATCAGGTAGTTATAACCGTATGTTTTCAACATCAGCGTTGCCGCTCGGCGCAGGCCCACGGGAACTGGAACCACGCTGGAACGGATAGACGGATTCAGTTGCACCATCTTATCCGGCTGAGCGCCTGCCTGTATAGTCAGTTGCGCGGTTTGGTCCGAAGAGGATTGGAGAGTAACTTCGTCCAGGGTTGTGGGCTGTCGGAAAACAATTTCGATATAAGCGCCGGCGGCCCCGAATTGCTCGGTAGACCAGCGAGATGCCAGGTTGTTGTCGAAGGCGAGCGGTGCCTCCCAGGGATCCGGTGCGGCGTCGATTCGCCAATCGGGCGCGCGGGGTATTTCTATGCCGGCGTTGAGGATGCGAAGTTCGTTGATCTGCCACACCTCGTCGGCGCGCGGGTGTGGGTTGGAGATTCGCAGCCGATAAGCAGTGATGCGCGGGAACCCTAATGTGATCACTTTAGTGGGCTTGCGATTGGGTTCGTTCGGAGTAAAAACCATGTCCTCCATGAGATTTCCGAGTAAGGTCTCGTAGGTCGGCAAAGCTTCGCGGGCGGTGTATGCCTCTGGCGGACACGCCCTGCAATATATTTTGCTGCCCGGCGGAGTTTGCGCATCGATAATCTTTCCGATGTCATATGTCGGACCGATTCGATCATGCAGATAACCGTCCGTTCTGCGGCGATGCCAGGCAGCGGCAAAGGGGATCTTCGAAGTCAGACGCCATGTATATTGATCCGCATACATTGCCGTCACATCTGGCCAGCAGGTCAGGGCCTGCAGGACGATCAGCGTGGGGACTACAAATTGCGTATTCGCCACCGCCAGCGCGAGCGCGAGTGCTAACGGCGGCAACGACGCCATCAGGAAACGGCTGCCCTGGTTGGACAGAATAGGCAAGCCAAACACGACTGCGGCTAACAGCAGGTGTCTGCCCTGACGTGTTCGCAGGGAAAGGAGTCCAAGAGGAGCCAATACAAACAGCGGGCCGAAGAAGCCGATTACCTTCGCCCCGGTTACTGTGAAACTCAGGAACAACACCACCAGATTGTTCGTACCCGCATAGGTCGCCATGTTTTGCCGGTACAATTGCTCAAACCGGGGCGAAACCCACGGATTGGGAAAAACGCTGTTGAGGAATGGCGCAACAGGGTTGTGCATATACACGGCGTTTTTGACCAGCCAGGGAATCACGAACACCAGACATGCTGCGGAGAACATCACGATCGGCTGCCATAGAACTCGGCGCCTGCGCCACATTCTAATGGCGAGCGGAGCGACCGCATACAATGCCGCGATGAAACCCGTGTACTTAATTCCAAAGGCGAATCCGGCCAGAATCCCGGCCGGAATCAGAAGACGGTCCTGGTTCGTTTCGAGCCAGAGTTCCATTAGATAAAACACGCCAAATGTTACGGCGGCGAGCGCGACATCGTTATACGCGCTCACACCGTCCTGGCCGAATAGCGGACTCAGGAATACCATCACCGCGGCCAAAACACCGGCTCGGGGAAAGCCGAAGCGCCGCGCATAGCTGAACATAAGGAACGGCAGAGCCAGCAAAAACGAGAAATGCACCAATGCCGCCGCCGAGTGCCGCCCCAGCGTAAACGCAAACAGGAAAAGCATTTCCAGGCCTTCCGGCAGCGCTCCGTAAAGCGTGCGGATTGGTATCAGGCCGTGGTGTCTTGCAAACAGAAGTACGTACCCCAGATGATAGGTGCTTCCATCAGGACTGTATTCGGGTGCCCACGCGTTGAAGAAATAGAGGACAAGAAATGGTAAGACCACGCACAGGCTGAGCTTGATGGGCAAGCGAGGCACAGGCCGTGGTGTTTCGTATTCGGTCTCCCGCTTACGACCCCAGGCAATCCATAAAAGAGTCGCTGTCAGTGTATAAAAGACGGGCTTGTAAATCAGCTGGAGCGTCGCCAGCCCCAGAATAAGAAGGCTCACGCAGGCAGCGCCCGTCAGGAAAGCGAATACGCGATTCTCGGCGCGGGTTAGTATGATTCCCAGTCGCCGCAGCAGGGCGGTACCAAGTGCCAGACAGCTCAGAACAACCAGACAGGCGCTGAACAGGGGAGAGAGAGCCGCCAGCATAGTTATTTACTGCTGCTGCGCAAGCCAGCGCGGAAAAGTATGTATCCCAGCTGGGCGCCATCGCTTGGTGACGTCCAGAGCTTATCGAGTGATGCTTCTACGAGCGCAAAGTCAGAACCCTTGAGCCATTCGTCGGGAACAGCGGCTTCAAAATGAAAATCGCCTGGATGAGCGCATCGGAATGTTCCGAGTGCATGTCCATTTATAGAGGCCGAAAGGGTTACCGGACCCGTAGTTCGGAAGACCGTTTCAACAATGCTGAAGTCCATCGCGAAGCGTTGATCCTTGATACCAGCCACCGGAAACTTCATTGCCGGCTTGCTGAAAGTCCAGCGCCATCCCATACCTTCGGGGGTCCTGCCGATGTCCCGCACAATCAGTGCGGTTACGCGCGGGTCGCCCATCTCCAGAAAGGAAGGAGGCGGTTCCGGATCCTTCCCTGGCGGGTTGATGTCCTGTGAAGGAATTCGGTGGGCGGCCGCGAGATCGGTGAAGGAAGATGACTTGTTCGCCAAATCAAGCGCGTTCTGCTGTCGCATAGCAAACACCACGGCCGCCAGAACAAGTCCCGAACTAAGGACCCACTTAAGAGATTTCTTCATGAACCTGCGAAGTGTTCCAGCGTACCATTCTGAGCTGGTGTCGGCGGCGTCAATTACAGCACTTCGGCCAGGAATCAAATCTCGAGAATAACCGGCATAATCAGCGGACGGCGCTCGCCCTGACGGTTGATGAATCGCTTCAGGTCCTGACGAATTTTTTCTTTCATCACGCCCCAGTCCGTTTTCTCTTCGAGGCTGGAGCCTTCGAGAGTCTTCGCAACGGCTTCACGTGCTGAGCGCATGAACTCCGCGTCGTTTTCCAGAGCGAAACCGCGGCTTACCAGTTCCGGCGCCGATTCGATTTTTCCGGTGTGTTTATTGATAGCGATGATCGGAATCACGATTCCGTCTTCCGAAATCACGCGCCGGTCGCGAATCACCATATCGCCCACCACTTCACCGACAGCTCCGGAATCGATACAGACTCGTCCGACGGTGACCCGCCCCGCTTTATGCGCGCCCTGCTGGTCCAGTTCCAGAACTTCGCCGGTCTCCATCAGGAACGTTTCTTTCAGGCCGACATTATGCAGATGCGCCGCCAGCCGGATATGTTTGGCCAGCTGCCGGAATTCGCCGTGTATCGGGACGAAATATTTGGGCCGCACCAGGTTCAGCACCAGCCGCAACTCTTCCATCGATCCATGCCCGGAGACGTGCAATGGCGGATTCATATTTCCGTAGAGCACATCGGCTCCGCGCCGCGAGAGGTGATCGATCATGCGGAAGATCGTTTTCTCATTGCCCGGAATAATGCGTGAACTGAGAACCACCTGGTCGCCCGGGCTTACAGATATGTGTTTATGGCTATCTACGGCTACCCGCGAAAGCGCCGACATCGGTTCACCCTGGGTGCCTGAAATCAGCACGGTGACCTTCGATGGTTTCGTCTGGGCCACATCCTGCGGTCGAATCAGAACATTGTCCGGAATGTCCAGCAGTCCATGGTTGTGCGCGATCTCCGTAACGGAGATCATGCTGCGGCCTACCAGCGCGACCTTGCGGCCGTATTCCTGAGAGAGATCGAGGATCAGCTGCAGCCGGTGAATCGAGGAACTGAAGCACGAGACGAACAGCCGCTGTTCGCAGCGATTGAAGACGTCTTCGAGCCGGGGACGCACGGCTCTCTCGGAATCCGAATAACCAGGCCGATCCGCATTCGTCGAATCCGACAGCAGCAACAGCACGCCGCGCTTGCCGTAATCGGCCAGTGTGTGCAGATCGAACAACTCGTTGTCGGTGGGGGTCGGGTCTACTTTGAAATCGCCGGTATGAATCACGACGCCCACCGGAGTCGTGATCGCCAGCGCAACGCAACTCACAATCGAATGCGTGACGTGTATGAACTCTACCTTGAAAGGACCGATTTCAATAATGTCCTTCGGCTTAACGGTTCGCAGGATCGGGTCCTGGTCCAGCGAATATTCTTCAAGCCTGCGTTCCACCAGAGACAGCGTAAAGGCCGTGCCATACACCGGAACGCTGAACTCGGCCAGAAAGAATGCCACCGCGCCGATGTGATCTTCGTGCCCGTGAGTGAGCAGGAGGCACCTCACATGCTGGCGATTCTCTTTCAGGAAGGTCAGATCCGGCGTCACGATGTCGACGCCCATCAGTTCGGCTTCCGGGAACATCATCCCCGCGTCGATCACGATGATGTCATCGCCATAGCGCAACGCCATCATGTGCATCCCGAACTCGCCCAACCCGCCGAGCGGGATCACCTGTAGTTTCTTGTCAGCCATGTTTCAGCGGTAAATCAGATTCTAGCGTTGTCGGGTGAGCGAAGCCGAATCTGCAGGTGAGAAACTTGAGTCCAATACCAATGTCCACTACCAACACCCCACCTCAATCCACACTTCCGGACGGTCCGCCCGCCGATCTGAATCATTTGGTCCGTCAGCGTTGGAGTCCGCGCCAATTTCTCGATCGCGCTGTTGAGCCGGAGAAAATGGTCCGCCTTTTCGAAGCCGCGCGCTGGGCTGCTTCCTGCTTTAATGAACAGCCCTGGCGGTTCGTCGTGGCCACGAAGAATCAGCCCCAGGAGTTTGCCCGGATTTTAAATTTGCTGATAGAAAAAAATCAGCAGTGGGCTCAGGGCGCCTGGGCGGTGGGCTTCACTGCCGGCAAACGAACTTTTACCCATAATGGACTTCCCGATCGCTTTGGCCTCTATGACACAGGAGCCGCCGGAGCCACGCTGGCTGTGGAAGCGACAGCGGCTGGCGTTCATGTCCATTTCATGGGCGGATTCGATGCCGATCACGCTCGAGCCGAATTCAATATTCCCGTGGACTTTGAAATCGGCGCCGCTTTCGCCATCGGTTATATCGATGAAACCACTGTGAATCCCGGCCCGCGCACCCGCAAGCCTCTCGCCGAACTGGTCTTCTCCGGCGATTGGGGTAAAGCAGCTCAGTTGTAACTGAAAATGAATCGGTGAGGACGGATCAGACAGCTAACATACGTTTATGAGCGATCTCGCAGCACTTGATAAAGCTTTAAATGACCAAATCCTGACCGGCGATGTTCTGGGCGCTTTCGAGAAATACTATGCCGACGACGTTGTCATGCAGGAAAATCTGGACGAAGCCCGTTCCGGCAAAGGATCCAATCGTGCCTATGAGAAGCAGTTCGTCGATTCCGTTGCGGAATGGCACCGGATGGAACTCGTCAGCAGCGCCGTCGGCGGCGATGTTTCCTTTTCCGAGTGGAGCTACGAGCTCAGCTTCAAAAACGGTCCCCGAGTTTCTATGACGCAGGTAGCCGTGCGGCGCTGGAAGGACGGGAAAGTCGTCCACGAGCGTTTTTACCACAAGTAGTCGTCAATCGGGGAACTACCCTTTACGGCCTTCAGGAGACCCTCAGAAGGCTCTCTGTGCCCAAAACGGCACTCACAGTGCAGGGCTGCCGGCGCGACGCCAAATAGGGCCTGAAAAGAGGAAGCCCGCCTTTTTTAGGAGGCGGGCTTCATTACACCCAGACTAGCTGGATGAGTTCGATGGGAGAATCATTTTCAACGGCTTCGCAACCGCCAAAAACTTAGTGATTGGATATTACGGTTTCGGGTCCATCCGCGTCAAGCAAAAATCCAGGGGAAGTTATCCACAGGTTAAGAATCTGATTTTTCAGCTGCTTAAAAAAGCAGAGGAAACCGCTTGACTTTCGTTCCAAAACCCAAAAAACGGGCCATTTTGGCCCCATCCAGACCCGCAATTCGAACGATCCAATCGACTTAAGGTCTACCTGAAATGCGCAGAGAGATCATGTTATCGCCCTCTCCGGAGTCTCCCGCGCGTCGCAGTAAGATCCGCAGTCCGCCCACCACGAGGCCCGATACAAGGCAAAATCCCGCCAACACGGCACACAGAATGAGAATGTTCAGGAACAGGTTGCCCGGGTTGTCTTTAGGAGTCGGAACATGTTCTGATACTGTAACTTCTGCCCGAAAACGGACTTGGGAAAGCAGCCTTTCCGCGTCGTCCTGGTTAGGTGAATTGAGTGCAATCGCGACCAGCGGGCCGCTGCGTTTTACGAGGCTTCCCGGTATTTTTTCAAACTGCGGAGCCCGGTCCCGCGCCATTTCCATGGTGGGATAGCTGAAAACCAGCACGGTGGTTTCCTTCCCTTTGATCCCGTATTTAGCCATCTGGGCCTCGGCGTTGAAGTGAAAAGCCGCCGTGCTGGGCGGAATGGACGGGGCGAACCGGGCGAGACCCTCCGGCCCCGTGATGTAGCGCTCACTGTTCGGCTCAGCGTCCCTCGGCATGTAGCGGGGCAGGGTCGGCAGAGGCGATTGGCCGTAGTGAGGGGCCGTACCCACCACATGGTTCAGTTCTTCGGCGGTCGGTTTATACCCTTTAAATAGAAACAGATAGTTGCCGACGGCGACAACTTCATCCGACGCATTTGCTTCCCCGATCCCGGTCACCTGGATGGGTTTAGCATCAACGGGCCGGGTCTCGTCGAAGGCCGAAAGCGCACCGGTGGCATCGGAAAAGCGCCACGCGGATATAGTGTACTTGCGTCCGTTCGCTTCATAGGGAGCGGTTTCCGAATCCTGCAGCCCATATTCGCGCCAGACCTTCGGTTCTGAGACGGTGGCAGGGGCACCGGGTCCCTTTTGCCATGCGCCAATGGTGTCGGGCAGAATGGCTGCGCCGGCGACGCTGGCTGTCAGCAGCAGGGCCAGCGCTGCGAACAGGATCAGCAGCGGCTTTTTCATGGTAAACACCACTATAGACGTTTATCCGGCCGCTTTCGACACACCTATCTGCGCCAGTGCCCGCCGTACCAGCTAGAGGCTCCGGACGGGTAACGCCACCAGGTCGTCCACGCGCATGGTTTCTTTCACCACGTAAGGCTCACCATACTTCACCCCGATCAGATTGCCGTAGAAGCGCGCCATGGCTGCCAGGCGCTCACGAATCTCCTGCGCGTCCGGGAAAAGCGTGGCTCCCGCGGCGCTGGCCTGGACCTCACCGTATTGCGACCTATACGCCAGCAGGGATTCCATGCGCCTGTCGAACTGTCCCGTGATGTCGACTACGAACGTCGGCGTCACGTTGGCGTAAAGCGACGAATAGACGATCTTGTAAGGCCGGTGCGGCTCAGTCGTTTCGTCCATTTTGCGCAATCCGGCGAGAAAGCACGCTTCGTAGCCAATCTCGGCTGCCCTGTAATGATCGGGGTGCCGGCCTTCCCAGTAGGGGAGGATTACCGTGCGGGGCCGGATCTCTCGAATCCGCTTCGCCAGTGCGGTTCGTGCGGCAAGCGTGTTTTCGAGGCGCGCGTCGGGGAAATGCAGGTTCTCGCGGTGTGAGACCTTCAGAATCCTGGCCGCGGCTTCCGACTCCGCGACACGGATTTCCGGCGATCCCCGCGTTCCCATATCGCCTGCGGTCAGGTCGATAATTCCGGTCTTGTAACCGGCTTCTGCCATGCGCAAAAGGGCTCCGCCGCAGGTCTGCTCGACATCATCCGGATGGGCGGCAATCGCCAGCAGGTCGATCATTATCGCTGCCAATAGACGTCTCTTCGAGGTATGTAGCGCGAACGGGTTCCCATCAGCTGGACCAGAATCATTCCGGTAATGAAACCGCCGATATGCGCAAACCACGCCACCCCGCCGTCGCTGATATGGGTGTGTGCGATGGAGCCGTACCCACTGAAGAGTTGCGTCACGAACCAGTAAAGCAGAATGAACACCGCGGGAATATCCATCGTGGTCAGAAACACGAATACGAAGACCAGTGTGTGGATGCGGGCGCGCGGAAATTTGACGAGGTATGCCCCCATCACTCCCGCAATGGCGCCGCTGGCTCCCACCGTCGGCAGCGAGGAATTGTGGTTGAAGAAAACGTGTGTGATGCCGGCGACAACCCCGCAAATCAGATAGAACGCGAGAAATTTCCCATGTCCCAGGGCGTCTTCGAGGCTCTTACCGAAGGCCCACAGAAACAGCATATTGCCGATGATGTGCATCCATCCGCCATGCAGAAACAGGGAGGTCACCAGGGTCGACGGCCTCAGATGCGCCGGGACAACCCCGTAGACGTCGATGAAGTAGTTGCGCGAGTATTCATCGAGTTGAAGTTCGAACAGAAATACCAGCGCGCAGGCGACGATGATCAGCGTCGTTACGACAGGCGGCGTATAAGTCGGACGATCGTCGCGCAGGGGGAACATTTAGAGCTGAGCCGTCCCGCTTCGAGGAAGTTTTTCGAAGTCCGGCCGGGATTTTCGATCTGCCGATGCCATCTGTTGCCGCACGTCAGCAAGCCCTCGGATTCCTCCCCGCGCGCCCAGTGCCAGCGTGTTCAGAGCGGCCATCGCGTTCGAGAATTCCAGTGCTTCGCCGAGGGGCATCTGCTGCAATACAGCGTAACAAAAGGCGCCGTGGAAGACGTCTCCCGCGCCTGTCGTATCAACGGCCGGCACGCGGAACCCGGGCGAATAAACGAACCCATCTTCAGTGAGAGCGAGAGCCCCCTCGGCGCCCAGCGTCATAGCGGCCACCCGCATATGGTGCCTATCGCGAAGCGCCCGCAATGCGTCGAGCGGATCGGGCAAGCCGGTCCAGCGGGCAGGGAATTCCGCACTTGTGACGAGGTAATCCACCAGAGGCAGGACGCGGTCAAAACCGGGATAAATCGTGTCGACATCGCAGGAAACCGGAATTCCATGCATTCGGGCGATGCGCGCCGCGTGCTCCACTGCGGCGGTATCGTGTCCGTCGATATGCAGCATACGTGCGCAGGCAATCTGTTCTTCGCGGATTTCCGCGGCCGAAATCCGCAGGCAATCGGGCCGTTCCCACAGAACCGTGCGCTCGCCTGTCTCGCCATCGATCACGATGTAGGCGGACTGGTTGGGGCAATTTTCACGGACCTGGATGTGATCGATATTGATGTCCGAAGCCCGCAGGCTTTCGAGTTGAATCCGTCCGCGCTCATCGCTGCCGAGAGTCCCGATGTACTTCGCGCGCAGCCCCAGCGCGACGCAAGCCACCATGGCTGTCGCCACTTGTCCGCCAACCGAAACAATCTCGCGGGTAAACGGAGCCTTGCCGCCCCACGCGGGTAAACGCGGCACCAGAATCATCGTGTCGGTCGCGTTCAGGCCGACGCCGACAATATCGAATTCAGGAAGGTGACGGGGCACGGAAATGCTTACTCAGCTTGAGGCCCTGACGCTGATAAGAAGACCCAATGCCTTCGCCGTACAGCAGTTTGGGAAGTTCAGTCAGCTTCTCGAAGAAAAGGCTGGCGACGATCTGCCCGTCTTCCATAACGAAGGGAACTTCGTGGGATCGCACTTCGAGAACCGCGCGGGTGCCTTCGCCATCGCCCCCATTGGCGCCGCAACCGAAACCAGGATCGAAGAAGCCGGCATAATGAGTGCGGAACTCGCCGATGGTGGCGTCGAACGGGACCATCTCGGCGGCATATTGTGCAGGAATGCGCACCTTTTCGCGTGACGCCAGAATGTAGAAATCGTCGGGATCGAGAATCAGAGAACCAGTGGAGTTGCGTCGGATGGGGTCCCAGAATTCTTCCGGATCGTAGTGCTGCAATTTCGCCAGATCGATCAGCGGAGCGTGCTTGCGGGCGCGGTAGCCGATGATGTTGGAGCCATTGATACCAGCCAGATCCACCGAGAGACGCAGGTCCTGGCTGACCTCTTCTTCACTCCGCCTGTGCTCCGGGCCCTCGCCTTCGAAGAGGCGTAACTGCGACAGACGCTCACCCTGTCGCACCACCACGCTGAAGGTTTGCGGCACCACCTCAGCGAATAAGCGCCCGTGATAACCAGACGGCACCATTTCGAACTGGCGGCCCTCATCGGTTATCAATCGCGTAAAGATGTCGAGCCGCCCAGTGGAGCTTTTTGGGTTCGCTTTACCTGAAATCCCCTCGGGGAGCGCGAGCTCTTCGAGCAGAGGCACGATGTAAACGCAGCCTTTCTCAAACACCGCGGAGTGCTCTAGGTTCAGGGTATGGAGGCGGTATTCTTCCAGCTTGCTCGATATGGTGGCGGGGCTTTTGGCCAGGAAGCTGGCCCGAACCCGGTGCGCTTCATGTCCCAACCGCAAATCGATGGATGATGGCTGAATCTGATCCGCCACTACCGGCGTGCGTGCGCGGATCTGGCCCTGCGCCACCAGCTTTTCGAGGGCTTGCGAAGGTAGTACGCCGCGCGATTGGGTTCGGTCTGACATGAGCGAAGCCTCCATCATGCCACGACACCGGCCCTCCTTTTCCTATAGAATCTACAGACATGAAATTACGCTGTGCCGTACTGGCCGCGTTGCTGCCGGCCACGGGGATTTATGCGCAGGAACATGTCGGGCAATCGAGCCCTGCGGATGTGGAACGCGGGGCGGGGCTCTACAGCGCCAATTGTTCCTTCTGCCACGGGGCTTCGGGCGATTCCATCGCGGGCGTCGATCTGCGGTCCGGCAAATTTCGCCATGCGGTTTCCGATGAAGATCTGGGCCGTGTCATCCTCGCCGGTATTCCCGGAACCGCCATGCCGCCGCACAAGTTCGATGCCATGGAGATTAATGGGGTAATTGCATACATAAGGTCGATGCGAGATTTCAATACGGCACCGGTCGCTACTGGCGACCCGATTCGCGGGCGTGACCTCTACGAAGGCAAAGGCGCCTGTAACGGATGCCATCGGATCGGCAGTGCGGGATCGCGTATGGCTCCTGACCTTACAGCGATCGGCACGATTCGAGCGGCCGCGGTACTCGAACAGAAGTTGCTTGACCCGAATAGTACGATGCTGCCGATTAACCGGTCTGTTCGTGCCATCACTAAAACCGGCAAGGTGATTAGTGGCCGCCGCCTGAATGAAGACACGTTCTCGGTGCAGATTCTCGATTCTCATGAAAACCTGGTGTCATTGATGAAGTCCGATTTGACCGAATATACGGTTCTCCCCATCACGCCTATGCCTTCTTATAAGGACAAGCTTACCGGGCAGGAAATCTCCGATGTTGTTGCTTATTTACTAACGCTGAAAGGGATCAACTAACATGCGGCGCCTGATATTCGCATTCTGTTTGGGAACTGGCTTGTGTTCGGCGCAGGTTGGCTCCACTTCGGTCACGGTCGACCGGCTCGTGAAGGCCCAGGATGAGCCCCAGAATTGGCTCACCTATTCGGGCACCTACGCCAGCCAGCGTTACTCGACACTCAGTCAGATCACGCCCTTGAACGCGAAGACGCTGGAACAGAAGTGGGTGTTCCAGGCAGAGTCGCTGCAGAAGCTGGAAACAGTCCCCCTGGTAGTGGACGGCATCATGTACCTGACGCAACCGCCCAATGATGTGGTCGCGCTGGACGCCCGCACCGGGCGCGTGTTCTGGATCTACGCGTATAAACCATCGCCTGATGCCAAGCCCTGTTGTGGAGCGGTCAACCGGGGGCTGGCTATCGTCGGCGAGACCTTATACATGGCGACGATCGATGCCCATCTCATCGCGATTGATGCGCATACGGGCAAGCCGATTTGGAATACAACGGTGGCCGATGCGGGTGCGGGCTATGCAATGACTCTCGCGCCGCTGGTCGTGAAGGACAAAGTGGTGGTCGGCGTGGCGGGCGGGGAGTACGGGATTCGCGGCTTTCTCGCGGCATACGACGTGAAGACAGGCAAAGAAGCCTGGCGTTTTTACACGATCCCCGGACCCGGAGAGCCGGGTCACGAGACCTGGCCGAATGACGATTCGTGGAAGCACGGCGGGGCTTCGGTCTGGCTCACGGGATCATACGATCCGGCGCTGAATCTCATCTATTGGGGGGTGGGAAATCCCGGACCTGACTGGAATCCCGCGCAACGTGCCGGGTCGAATCTCTACGCCGATTCCGCCATCGCACTGGATGCCGATACCGGCAAACTCAAGTGGCATTTCCAATTCACCCCGAACGACGGATACGACTATGACTCCGTGCAGATTCCGGTTCTGGTCGATGCCCTCTGGAACGGCGCCCCGCGCAAGCTGATGCTCTGGGCCAACCGCAATGGATTTTTTTATGTGCTGGACCGTGTGACCGGGAAGTTTCTTTCCGGTCACAACTTCGTCAAAGTGAACTGGGCCAGCGGTCTCGATGACGCTGGAAAGCCGGTGGCCACGCCCACGCCGCCGGGAGCCATCACTTATCCCGGAGTTCAGGGTGGAACCAACTGGTACTCGCCGTCATACAGTCCGCACACGGGATTGTTTTATCTCTCGGCCTGGGAAGACTACGGTTCGGTGTTCGAGCGCCAGGAAAACGAGTACAAAGAAGGGCAGCGCTTCACAGGAGGCCGTCCGGGGTCGGCGATTCCGGGTTCACCCAACCCGGGCATTCGTGGGGCTCCGATCAATACCGCAACCGAAGCGGCGGGACACGGTTCGGTTATGGCCCTCGACATCCACACGGGTCAAAAGAAGTGGACTTTCCCCATGACGGATGTCACCGACGCGGGAATTCTGTCCACCGCTTCCGACCTCCTTTTTACGGGCGGACGCGAAGGCTATTTCCTTGTGCTGGATGCACGTTCCGGTGGGCTGATCTGGAAAGCGAATCTGGGCGGAGCCATCTCAGCCGCACCCATCAGCTATCAACTGGATGGCAAAGAGTACGTGGCCATTGCAGCCGGTCACGCTTTATTCGTTTACGGCTTGAGGGACACGCCGTAGGTTACTGTACGGCTGGCCGTTTTTTTGTGGTTTTGGCGGCGGTGGGGGCCACAGTCATCCCCATGGCGCGGAGTTGTTCTTTCGCCTGCGCGACTTGATCCGCCGTCGGATACTTCTTGATCAGCGCCTTGAACTCCGCGCCCGCTTCGAGATGATGGCCGCCGCTCTTCAGCGCCATGCCCTTCATGAAATAGGCGTCAGGAGTCCTCTTATTTTCTGGGTAGCGTTCGAGGACGGCATCGAAATCCATCACCGCCAGATCGTACTTGCCTTGGGAATAATGAATCTCGCCGATATAGAACTGCGCGGTTGAGGCGTTCGGATCGTTCGGATAGAAGCGAATGAAATCGTTGAACTCCGAAGCGGAAAGATCGGCCTTGCCGCCGGAGTAATCACCCATCGCACTGGTGAAAAGGGTCTGTGCGGAAACCGGTGGAACGCCTGCAGCACCGGTCGTACCGCTGACGTCGTTCGTGGGTGGCGGCGCGGCGGGCGGAGCCTGGATCACTTTGATGGCGTTATTGATGTCGGTGAGTTGTTGCTGGATCTTATTAATCTGAGCGGTCAGATCGGCCACATTGCTGCGCACTTCCGCGGTATCGTTGGCGACGTTGTCCACTTTTGCAGCAAGACCGGCAACGGGGGTGAGCCGATCACTCAACTCGCGCGACAGAGTCTGGCCGACTCCGGCGCCCAGCACGCTGACATTGGTGTTGGCCTTAGTCGCGGCATCGAGAGCCTGCTGTACCAGCGTCTGAATTGTCGCCATTTTCTGGTCGAACGAACTCTGCAGCGTGCGGACCTGATCCTGCAGCTGCGCGATGTCGCGCTGCATTTCCTGCTGTTCGCGACTGGCGGCAAAAGTGAAGCCGGGCGCGATCAGCGAAGCGATTACAAGAAGGCGTATCGGACGCATATAAAATCCCCTGCTACTAATTTCGCATGTTCTGCGGAAAGCCGAGTGCCTTTGGGCACGGCCTAATTCAAACCCAGGGCGCGCAACTGATCTTTTGCCTCAGCCGCCTGGTCGGAGCTGGGATATTTCCGGATGAGGGTCCGAAAAGTCTCGGCGGCTTCTCCACGGCGTCCCGCGTTTTTGAGTGCCTGGCCTTTCATGAACCAGGCATCCGGTGCTCGTTTGTTGTCGGGATAGCGGACCAGCGCGGCATCGAAATCGGCTATCGCCAGGTCGTATTTAGCCTGCAGACTGTGGATTGCTCCGATCTGTAGCTGCGCTGCCGAAGCGTTGGGATCGTTGGGGTAGAAGTGGAGGAAATCGTTGAAATCGGTAACGGCCTGATCGAGCTTGCCCCCGCTGTAATCACCCGTCGCATTGGCCCAGAGAACCTGCGCTGGAATGGGGGGAACGCCCCCGGGTCCGGCTGGCGCGGCAGCAGCACCGGGGTCATTGGCCGCGGGCGGAGGTGCTGCCGGCGGTGATTGGATCACTTTAATCGCGTTGCTGATGTCGGTGAGCTGCTGCTGTGTTTTGTTGAGTTGACTGGTCAGATCCGCCACCGCACTCCGCACTTCGGCGGAATCGCTGGCGACATTGTCGACTTTTGCAGCGAGGCCGGCTACAGGCTTGAGACGGTCGCCCAGTTCCCGCGATAAGGTCTGGCCCACGCCGGCCCCGAGGACGCTCACATTGGTATTCGCCGAGTTAGCCGCGTCGAGAGACTGCTGCACCAGCGTCTGGATCGTAGCTAGTTTCTGGTCAAACGAACTCTGCAGCGCGCGCACCTGATCCTGCAATTGGGCGATGTCGCGCTGCATTTCCTGTTCTTCGCGGCTGGCCCCGAAGGTCAGACTCGGCGCAATCAACGAAGCGATTACGAGTAAATGTATGCGGCGCATGGTTCTTAATAAGCGCGTTTACTGGCGCATTTACTGTCCGACCGAGAAATGGGCGCGCCGGTTGCGCTGCCAGCAAGTTTCGTCAGATTCGGTGCAAGCGGGGCGTTCTTTGCCATAGCTGATGGTCTTCAGACGGTCAACGGGCACTCCCAGTTGCACCAGGAAATCGCGCGCGGAAGAGGCACGCCTATCGCCCAGTCCGAGGTTGTATTCAGCCGAACCGCGCTCGTCGCAGTGACCTTCGACAGCGACAGAAGCGCCCGGGAAGTCAACGAAAATTCGCCTGAGCGCTTCGGCATCGGCCGTCAGGGCAGCGCGCGCGTCATCGCGGATATTGTTCGAATCGTAATCGTAGAGAGCGTCACGCAAATCGGACTGGACTCTCGACTCGAGCGTGCCGCGACTCGATGACGAGGGTGGTGGAGGCGGTGGCGCGGCGGGACCCGTCACGGTGACGGTCGCGGTAGCCGTGATGTTCCCTATGGCGTTCATGGCGGTCAGTGTATAGGTCGTGGTGTCGCCCGGAGTCACGCGGCGGTTGCCGTTCGGGGGGACCGTTCCCATCCCGTTGTCGATCGCTGCATTGGTCGAACCCGTCACATTCCAGCGCAGTACGGCTGACTGTCCACGCTCGATGGTGGAAGGTTCCACGGCAAATTCGGCCACCACGGGGCGCTGCGGTCCGGTGGTTGTTGGCGCGGGAGCCGCGCTCTGCGCCGGGGGAGGCGGAGGCGGCGGCACAGGTGCTTTCTTGCCGCAGCCAGCGGCGAATACGACAAGCGAAAGGAAACCGACGAAGAGACTCCGATAGTTTTTCATAATGGCCGAATGTAAGTACCTTATTTAACACCCCACGCCGGAAAACGATTCGTTCCCTGCGCGGTTAATTGTTTCACCTGGCTACCGTCTGCCAGCATTGTATAGATTTGCGACTTACCGGAGCGATTGGACATAAATACAATATGCCGTCCATCCGGCCCCCAGCAAGGATTTTCATTGCGGCCTTCGCTGTGGGTCAATTGCAAATACTGGCGCGAGCCCACATCCATTACAAAGATATTAAAGTTGCCGGTGGCGTAACCGCGGGTCCACGAAAATGCCAGATGCTGCCCGTCGGGATGCCACGCGGGGTTGGCGGCTTCGCCCTCACCGTTGGTCACACGATCGACACCGGCGCCATCGGAATTCATCTGGAAGATCTGCTGATGGCTCGGCCCCGCGACAAACATCAGTTGGGCGGGGTTTTTCGGATTCACCTTTGGTTCCACTTCGATGGCATCGCGATGGGAGATGCGCCGAAAACCCTGTCCATCGAGGCCCGCGACATAAATCTGCGCGATTCCCGAAGCAGTGGATGAGTAGTAAATCTGCTTTCCATCGGGCGTGAAGCTGGCATTGGCGTTCAACGAAGCTTCCTGATTGTAGAAAGGCAGTGCGCGGCCGGTGAGCGTATCCAGCATCATGATTCGCGGCGTGCCTTTGGCGAATGTCGTGTAAGCCACGCGCGATCCATCCGGGGATACAGCGGGCATGATGGAAATCGACTTCCAGCTGGTAAGCTGCTTCTGATTGTTGCCGTCCCAATCCATCGCCCAGATTTCACTGTTGCCGGAGCGATCGGAAACAAAGTAAACCCGGCTACCCAGAAGGGAGCCTGCGCCGCCGAACTTCGTGATGATGTCATTGGCAAATTCGTGCGCTACATGAATCGCACCGGCTTCGTCCAGAGAACCGACATAGCGCTGCGCCATCAATTGGGCGGATTGCGGGTTGGTCTGCCGGGTGTCATAGACGTAGCCGTATAGAACCAGCGCGCCATTTTGCGCGGCTGTATAACCGAAAACCAGATGCGAGGCGCTCACAGGTGTGCCGGACCAATCGGCCAGTGCAAAACCCTGATTGTTATCCGACGGCCGCAGATCTTCCGGGCGCTGGGGATTATTCAGCGGGAAGACGCTCTTGGCCTTCATGTCGAACAAGCCCGAACCGTCGAGGTCGCTGAACAGCGTGGAATTGAACGGCGCCATGAACTGCTGAGAGCCGGAGCCGCGGAAATCCGTCACCGCCAGCGCAGGCTTGGCTTCGGTTTGAGTAATGAACGTGGTGATGGTGTCCTGTGCAAGCAGTATGGCCGGTATGGCTGCCACTGCGAGCACAGCGAATCCCAGCATAATGAATCCAATCCGGAGGCGCTGACTTCCGCGTAATGTCGCCCTGGCGGGCATTCTGCGCATCATCTTAATTCAATCTCAATTCAATCTCACTTTTACCTTAACCGCTCTCACTTTAACTGAAACCACAAATCTACCTGTACCGAGTTCTTATCGAACTGGGGAGGCAACGCGGGCAGGGGATTGGAATCGAGAATGGCCCGTTTTGCTGAGGTATCCAGTACGTAGTTACCACTCGGTTGGCTCACTTGCACGTCACTTACCGTTCCATTTCGCGCCAGCGTAAACGTGATCAGGCACCGCTGATTCGCCGAAGCGTGAACATCCGCACGGTTCCAGTGCTGGGCGATACGGTCCCGCATCAGATCGACGTAAGCGCCGAAACGGACACCGAGGACCGACGCCTGACCGATATCGATACCCCCGGAACCCTGTGTTCCGAACATAGGGGACACTGCGGCCGGAGCGGTCTGGGAATAGAGCTGATTCGATTTATACTCCACCGGCGGACGGTAAACCATCTTGGCTTCCTCGCGCTTCGACAGCTTCTTCTGCTTGTCGAACTGGTTGGGAATCGGGATCGCATCCGGCGGCGGCGCCTTCACCTGGGCCTGCGGTTTGACAGGTTGTGGCGCCTGCGGAACAATCGCCTTCGTGTCGTTAGCCAGGGGATTTTCCGGAGCATCGCGGTGGGGAATCGGAATCGTCTTGACGATTCCTACGCCTACTGAGCCGGTACTGGCGTGCTCAGATCCGAAATTGGTTTTCGAGTAATTCCAAAGCCCGGATGTCACGATGAGCGCGATGACACTGGTGTGCGCGATTAACGAGCCTGTGAAGGCTTTTCCCAGCGAATCCTGCGGAGCCGTTTGTTCCACGTCAGCGCCTTGACCTCGCGGAAGATTCCGGTTCGGTTACCACGTTGACGCCGAGTTTCGCGTTACCCAGTACGCTCATCACCTGAGCGATGATGTCGAACTGAGTTTCGCGATCCGCGCGTAGATAGACGGCTTGCTGACCGGGAAACTTCGCGCGAATATCGTCCGCCAGACGATGGATGTTTTCCGGATCTTTGCCCAGGTACATGTCGCCCGATTTCGAAATCAGCACTACGGGCAACTCTTTGGTGGCGGCGGCTACGGTTTTGGTCTTGGGGACGTCGATCTCGATCCCGTATTCCATCACGTGGGCCGTAATCATAAAGATGATGAGCAGCACCAGCGCGACGTCCACAAAAGGCGTCACGTTGATTTCCGACAGTGCAGGCGTACCGCGCCCGCGCCGCCCTCTGCTATATCCGCCGCCTACCGAGATAGCCACGTCATTCTCCGAAGTTGCGTTCGATCATGTTCAGAAACTCGAGCGAAAAGTCATCCATCCGCTCGCCCATTTCCTTCAGCTGATGGCCGAAATGATTGTAGGCAATGGCAGCCGGTATTGCTGCGAAAAGTCCTACTGCTGTCGCTACCAGAGCTTCCGCAATTCCCGGCCCCACCGTTTGCAGACTCGTGCTGCCCGCGGCGCCGAGGTTCTGAAACGCCCGAACGATTCCCAGTACGGTTCCCAACAAACCTATAAACGGGGATACCGAAGCCGTGGTTGCAAGCCAGTTCAGATTGCGTTCGAGGATGGCGATCTGTTGGCCCGTCCCCAGTTGCAGGCTGCGCGAAATGGCAGTCGGATTCACCAGGCTGCCGCGAGCCTTCACCTGCCGGCTGACCTCTCGATAACCCTGATCGAAAATCGCAACCAGCGGCGCCGGCCGGAACTGCTCGCTCGCCACCATCACTGCTTCAAGGCTGTTGGCTTTCCGAAAAGCACGCAGGAAGCGCTCATCACCTTTGCGGGCGGCTCCAAACGTAGACCATTTCGAGAAGATTACAGTCCAGGAAAACAGGGAGAAAATAAGAAGAAAGCCAAGGACTACGTCCGTCAGGACGGATCCATTCGTTACGAGGTCCCAAACGTTCGTTTGTAATGCCAAGAGAGCCGCAAGCGGTCCCGTCAATTGTGTCCTCCCTCCCAAATCTAACATCACTTTGCGGAAATACCAGCGTTCTCGATAATGCGAGCGGAACAGAAGGCACGCTTTGGAAGCGTTTCCGGTGAATAAGGTTCCATCAAATACAACTTCGAGCTCATCGCAGCTCGATGTGGCCGTCCCGCATAGTGATTCGAACGTCGGCCACCGCTGCCGCCTCGGCACTGTGAGTTGCCATTACAACAGCAGCGCCGGCTTCATCGGCCGCACGACGGATCAGGCGGAGGACGACGTCGCCGCTCGCCGTATCCAGATTGCCGGTCGGTTCATCCGCGACTAAGATCGCAGGGTTGTGGACCAGCGCCCGGGCGATGGCCACGCGCTGCATCTGGCCACCCGAAAGTTGAAAAGGCAGGGCTGCGGCTTTCTCCGCGAGTCCTACCCACTCGAGACGCTCGCGTGCTGTTGCCGCGCTGTTCTTTACTCCGGCCAGCAACAGGGGCAACTCCACGTTTTCGAGCGCAGTCAAAGCGGGAAGAAGCTGGAAGAACTGAAAGACGAAGCCGATTTTGACTCGGCGCAGTTCGGTGAGCTCGCGATCGTTGAGCTTCGCCGTGTCAGCCCCTGCCACCAGCACTTCGCCGGAGGTAGGGAAATCCATGGCGCCGCATAAATTGAGTAACGTCGTTTTGCCGCATCCACTGCGTCCGACGAGCGCGGTGACGGAGCCCGCGCGGCACTCGAGGGACACCCCGCGCAGAGCTTCGACTCCGCCCTCATAGGTTTTCACGGCATTGCGGACGGAAATTGCAGGAAACAATTTACTCAGACTCTGTTTCCAGTGTATTCTGTAGGTGCTCCGCTACAACCCGCGCGCTTAGAAGAGATGATGCCTGCCCCGCTAGGCTCTTTTATTCGCGAAGCTTCTTACACCAGAGAAGCAATGGAAACTCGCCGGCTCGCAGCTGCTAAAGAGTTGCTGACCGGTGTCCCTCAATCGCAAGTCGCGCGCCGTTACGGCGTAAGCCGGACGACGGCTTCGCGCTGGCACCACTCCATCGTCTACAAAGGATTCGACGGTCTCCGTCGCCGCAGGGCAACAGGAAGGCCGAGCCGTCTCACGGCAGAGCAGGTCGAGACCGTCCGCCAAATATTCTGGCAGGGCGCGGCTGCTCACGGATTCTCCAAAGATCGCTGGACTACGGGCCGCCTGGCGGAAGCCATCGAACACCGCTTCGGCATCCGGTACGACCAGGATCACGTCGGCAGGTTGATGCACAAGTTCGGACTGCGCCCCGCTAAGTCAGAATGAACAAATCGGAATAGCGGCCTCACGGAGAGCATTGGCGCGGAAAACGCAGTAAACTTGCGTTGTCATGCTACGCGCCTCCGCTTTCCTGTTACTGGCCGTTACCAGTTTCGCCGCCGAACTTCCGCGCGGCCAGATTATTGACGCCGTCCCCTGCCTGGCCGACGCTACGCAGAGCTACGCGCTTTATCTGCCCTCCAACTATTCGCCCCAACGGCGCTGGAACGTCATTCTCGCGTTCGATGCCGGTGGCCGCGGACGCATGCCGGTTGAGCGATTTCAGGCGGCTGCCGAGAAGTACGGATACATCGTGGCGGGTTCGCTCAACTCGCGCAACGGTCCGCTGAACGTCAGCGTAGCCGCGGGCAACGCCATGTGGAAAGACGTCGAGGCCCGGTTCTCCGTAGATAAAACGCGGCTCTATACGACCGGGCAATCGGGTGGATCGCGGGTGGCGATGTACCTCGCAATGCATAGAGATGCCTTCAGCGATGCGCCCGCTGGCGTGATCGCTTCGAGTGCCGGCTTCCCGGGTCCGGATGCGCCGGAGTCACTGCCATTCCCCGTCTTCGCAACGGCTGGTACGGAGGACTTCAACCATCTGGAGATGCGTCAGTTCGATCAGCACCTGCAGTCGCGGCACCGGTTGGCGATTTTTGATGGCGGCCATGCGTGGTTGCCCGCACCGCTCGCAATGACAGCCATCGAGTGGATGGAAATCGACGCTATGAAGACCGGCCTTCGAGCCAAAGACGCTGCCGAGATCGACGCCATTTTCGCCGCGCGCGTTCAAAGCGCTCGTGAATCGAAAGAGGTTGCCGCGCGTTACCTCGCAATGACCGAACTGGCCTCCGATTTCAATGGACTCAAAGACGTCAAAGAGTTCATGGCCGAGGCCGCGCGTTTGCAGAAAGACCACGCAGTGCAGGCGGCGTTCGAACGCGACACAGCCCTCGATGAACGCGAGGATCAGCTATCCGGCACTCTGCTGGAACTTGCCGCGCAACTCCGCTATCCTTCGCGGCGCGCGAAAAGTATGGAAGCGCTGAAAACAAGCGTCGCCGGCGTGAGCGCCGCAGCTACCGCTCCCGCCGATTCCGCCGAACGTCAGATGTCGCGCCGCGTGCTGCGTGGGCTCATGGCATCGAGCCGCGATGTACGCGACGAGGATTTCCAGGCCCTGATGGAAAAACTGCGCAGTGACGTTGGTCGCTTCTGAGCGCATGTATACTCCTGCTATGCGCAAAATGATCCTGGCACTGCTGTTCGCGGCGTTTGCTCCCATTCTGGTTTCGGCCCAGCAACAGAAGAATGTTTACGTCGTGACCCTGATCGATGTAATTCCGACCCCCGCCGGCCTCGGGGATGTCAATAAACTCCTGCTTCAGTTCGCCGCGGACAGCCGCAAGGATCCGGGAGTGGTCCGCTTCGAAGTGGTGGTGCAGGACGGACGGCCGAATCACTTCATAATGCTTGAGGTCTGGCAGTCGCGGCAAGCTTTCGAGGCGCACTTCGGCGCGGCCCATACGCGCACGTTCCGGGAAAAAATTCAGCCGTCGCTCGGCAGCCCGTTCGATGAGCGGCTGAACGCAGTGCTTCAATAACACTGCTGCGGGAAGACTACTTCAGAGCGTCTTCCACCAAACGCTTCTGCTCTTCAGCATGACGCTTGGCGGAACCGACCGCGGGACTCGCATTCTTAGCCCGGCCGGCGTATTTAATGACCCGTCCCAGATCCTTGAACCGGCCGAACAGATAGCGCCACGCCCCCATGTTGCGCGGTTCTTCCTGACACCACATGAGTTCCGTATTAGCTCCATACCGAGCCAGCACATCGCGCACCGGCTGATCCGGAAAAGGATAAAGTTCTTCGATTCGCACCAGCGCTACATCTTCAGCGCGCCTGGCATCGCGGGCTGCCAGCAAGTCGTAGTAAACCTTGCCGGTGCAGAACACGATCTTACGCACGCGTGACGGGTCGAGCGTGTCGCCGATGACTTCCCGGAAACGCGAACCGGTCAATTCGCTGAAACTCGAAACCGCGGCCGTGGACCGCAGCAGACTCTTGGGCGTAAACAACACCAGCGGCTTAGCCGGCAGCGTCATCTGACGGCGCAGAATGTGGAAGTATTGCGCGGGCGTCGAGCAGTTTGCCACGCGAATATTTTCCTCAGCGCAGAGCAGCAGGAAGCGCTCCATGCGGGCGCTGGAATGTTCCGGTCCCTGGCCTTCATAACCGTGCGGCAGCAGCATCACCAGGCCGCTCACCTGGCCCCACTTTTGTTCCGCCGTGGTGATGAACTGGTCGATCACAATCTGAGCGCCGTTCGAGAAATCGCCGAACTGGCCTTCCCAAAGCGTCAGCGTTCCCGGATCGGACACACTGTAGCCGTAATCGAAGCCGAGCACGCCGTATTCACTGAGCGAGCTATCGAAGACGTTGAACTCGGCCTGTTTTTCGCCGGCCTGATTTTCACCTGATGTGCCCTCCGCCATATGTTGCAGCGGTGTGTAGGGGCGGCCATTTTCGAAATCGTAGAACACCAGATGGCGCTGGCTGAACGTGCCGCGGCCGCAATCCTGTCCACTGAGACGAACGGCCGTGCCTTCCAGCACCAGACTGCCGAACGCCAGCGCTTCAGCGTAGGCCCAGTCGATCGGTCCGTCTTTAAGCAGCGTTTCGCGGCGTTTGCGGATAAAGCCTTCGAGTTTCGGATGGATGTGGAATGACGACGGCAGGAAGGTGATTCCATCCACCGTACGCTCCAGCATCTCGCGCGAAATCGCGGTCGATTTACCGGGCGGCGGCGCAACCACGGAAGGCTGCAACACCCATTGACCGGCGGCTTTGTTTTTGTCGAACGCCGCATTCAGATGGTCCGATACCTTCTTGCGCACGGCCTCAACTTCAGGCTGCGTCAGTACCTTCGTCTTAACCAGCTGCTGCCCATAGTGCACCGCGACCGAGGGCTGCTCTTTGATCTTGCGGTACATAATCGGCTGCGTGTAAGCCGGATCGTCCGCTTCGTTATGACCGTGACGCCGATAGCAGACCATGTCGATAACCACGTCGCGATGAAACTGCTGGCGGTATTCGAATGCCAGGCGGAGCACGCGCAGGGCGGCTTCCTGATCGTCACCGTTGACATGCAGAATCGGCGCCTGCACCATGCGCGCAATATCCGTCGCGTAACACGTCGAGCGTGAGCTGTCGGGCAGCGTTGTAAAGCCGATCTGGTTGTTGATCACCAGATGGATCGTCCCGCCGGTCGAGTAGCCGTCCAGCTGCGAAAGGTTCAGCGTTTCCTGGACGATGCCCTGTCCCGCAAACGCCGCATCGCCGTGAATCAACAAAGGAATCACGCGGCTCTGCTTTTTATCGTCGAGCCTTTCCTGCTTGGCCCGCACCATGCCTTCGACCACGGGGTTCACAGCTTCCAGATGGCTGGGATTGGCTGCCAGCGAGACCACCACTTCCTCGCCCGATGGTGAGCGATGGACGCCGCTCGCGCCCAGATGGTACTTCACATCGCCCGAGCCCTGCGTTGAAGAGGGGTCGATATTGCCTTCGAATTCCGAGAAAATCTGTCCGAGCGGCTTGCCGATAATGTTGGCCAGCACGTTCAGACGGCCGCGGTGGGCCATGCCCAGCAGCAACTCATGCGCACCCTGTTCGGCGCAGAGGTTGGCGATCTCGACAAGAATGGCAATCGCGGTTTCGGCGCCCTCCAGAGAGAAGCGCTTCTGCCCGATGAAACGCCGGTCGAGAAAATGCTCAAACTCTTCGGCCTCCATCAGGCTGTCGAAAATGCGCAGCTTTTCATCCTTAGTTAGAGGCGCGGCGCACTCGGGCGCTTCCACCTTATCCTGCAGCCACAGTTTCTCCTGTGTCCGCTGGATGTACATATATTCGTAGCCGATCCGGCCGCAATATGTGTTGCGCAGCAGGTCGACCATCTCGCGCAGCGTAGCCTGAGCCCGGCCGCCCAGTGCGCGCCGCAGCTTATCTGTATAAAAATGACGGTCGAGATCCCATATCGTCAGGCCGTAGTTAAGCGGATCCAGTTCGGCATTGTATTCCGGTTCGGAACCCAGCGGGTCGAGATCCGCCATCAAATGCCCGCGCACACGGAACGCATTCACCAGATGACTGACCGCCGTAGCCTTAACCACGTCTACAGAAGGTTCCGGTACAACCGCCGCTGTTGCCGCGGGCGCCTTATCGGCTTCCCACTTCACGGGCTGATAAGGCACGCGCAGCGCTTCAAAAATCTCTTCGTAGAAGTTGTCTTCGCCGTCCAGCAGTGACTGCAGGGAGCCGAGGAACAGGCCCGATTCCGCGCCCTGAATAATCCGGTGATCGTAAGTGCAGGTCACCGACATCACTTTACTGATGCCCAGCGACACGATGGTCTCCGCCGGCACGCCGCGGTATTCGGCGGGATAATCCATCGCACCTACCGCAATGATGGAGCCCTGCCCCGAAACCAGACGCGGCATCGAGGCCATAGTGCCCACCGTGCCCGGATTGGTCAGCGAAATTGTTGTGCCCTGAAAATCCGTGGGCGTTAGCTTGTTGGTGCGGGCGCGAGCCACCAGATCGTCAAACGCCGCCATGTAGCCGCCGAACCCGATCGCTCCCGCATTCTTAATGCTCGGAACCAGGAGACTCCGCGCGCCGTTCTTGCCCGGTACGTCCACCGCCAGCCCGAAGTTAATGTCCTTCTTGACCACGCGGAACAGCTCGCCCGCGGCGTTCTTGGCAAAAGCATGATTGAGCGCGGGGTTCGCCTTCACCGCGCGCACGATCGCCCATCCAATAATGTGCGTGTACGAAACCTTGCTCTTGCCCAGCAGCGCCCGGTGGTGGTTGATCAGACGGCGGTTTTCGTCGATCACCTTGACCGGAATAATGCGCTGTGAAGTCGCCAGAGGAATGGTGGCGCTCAGCGCCATGTTCTCAGCGATCCGGGCCGGAGCTCCGCGCAGGGGCACGAGTTCCTCGGAGGGCGAGAGCGCCAGAACGGCGGCAGGTGTCGTCGCTGCCGCCGCCACCGGGGCAGCTAGTGCGACAGCTGTCGTTCCGATATCAGTCGTTCCGTTCTCTTTCTTGCCGTTTGCGTAGACGTTTCCAGCCAGCGCGACGGCAGACGTACCTGTCTCGTGCTCGAAAACGGTCTTCCATTCAGCGTCGACCGATCCTCGGTCGTGTTGATATTGCTGCAGTAGCTCTTCTTCGAGCCACGCATTTATGCCCGATTGCGGGCCAGCGTTAGATTCCATACGGGGGGAGAGACTTACTCGCTTTCTATGATATCGAATGCTCCGCTGCGGATTCGCGTTTCGGCGATGCGCGCCATGTGGCAGCGGACGAAATCGCAAACCTCGTTCCAAAACCCAAACAGACGACTCCGGGTAACATAGTGCGTTGAAGCTTCTTATTTTCTCCGATATTCACAGCGACCGCCGCGCTCTCGAGCGGCTCATGGCTGTCGAAGCGGATTACTACTTCTGCGCCGGCGACGTCGTGAGCTGGGCGCGCGGCCTCGACGCCATGGGCGAAATCCTGAAACGCCGCGGCGATCGTGTTTATGTTCTGCCCGGGAATCACGAGTCGCCCGAACAGATCACTGCGTTCTGCGAAAAATACGGGCTGATCGATTTCCACGGCGGACATTTCGAAACCGCCGGATTTCACATCGTCGGACTCGGCTGTTCCAACATCACTCCCTTCGGCACTCCCGGCGAATATACAGAGGATGAGCTGGAACGGCGCCTGCGCGCGTTCGATGGTCTGAAGCCGATGATCGCCATTTGCCACGTGCCTCCGTTCGGGACGGCGCTCGACCGGATTACCGGCCTTCGCCACGCCGGCAGCAAATCCATGCGCGACTTCCTGCAGCGCGAGGAGCCGCGCTATTTTTTCTGCGGACACATCCATGAAGCGGCGGGCGTCAGCGAGAAGTTGGGCAGTATCTCCGCCATGAATGTCGGGCCTAAAGGGTATCTGCTGGATCTGGATAAACAGGTTGAACTCGGCCTGATCTGACGCTTGAAATAAGCTATAAAATATAGCTATAATTGTGAAATGAAGGTCAGCGTAGCGGAAGCCAAAAACAAGCTGCCGGAATTGTTAAAGGCGATCGAAAACGGAGAGTCTGTAACGATCTGCCGTCACGGCACCCCGGTAGCGGATCTGGTACGTTCAACAGCTGGCTCCGGGCGCAAACCTGTATTCGGCACCTTAAAAGACAGAATTCAGATCCACGATCCGGACTGGTGGAAACCGATGTCGGACGAAGAAGTGAACCGCTTTATAGAAGGACGTTGACAGGAGGAATGACAACAGGAATGATAGGAGGACGATCTGCGTCTTCTATTAGATACCGTAACGTTCATTCGCGCCGCACAAGCTCCCGAGCGCCTTTCCGCAAAAGCGAGACGCGCCTTAGAGGCAGCCGATGCGGTACGCGAGATCAGCGCGTTATCCCTTTCTGAGATCGCCATCAAGACCACGTTGCGCAAGCTGGATTTCACGCGGAGAGACGTTTTTGCGGCCATCGAAGATCTGGATGCGCGTGTCCTTCCCTGGACGGCGCACCACGCCGCGCAATTGTTTGATCTGCCGCTGCACCATTCCGACCCCTTCGATCGCCAGATCATTGCGCAGGCGATTGTCGAAGGCATTCCCGTGCTGACTCCCGATGAAGCATTCCGGTTGTACAAAGGAATTAAGGTGATCTGGTGACCTATGGCAACTCTCGGATTTATTGAATACGAAGCCGCTTCCCCGGAAGTACGCGCCGTCTATGACGACATCATGGCCACCCGCAAGACGGACTGGATCAATAACTTCTGGAAATCCCTCGCCCACGATCCTGTCACGCTGCGCCGTACCTGGCAAAGCGTGAAAGAAGTGATGGGCGCGGGCGCGCTCGATCCGCTCATCAAAGAACTGCTCTATGTGGCCGTCAGCGCCACTAACCAGTGCGGCTATTGCATCGCGTCGCACACCGCGTCCGCGCGTAAAGCGGGCATGACCGACGAGATGTTCGCCGAAGTCATGGCGGTTGTCGGGATGGCGAACGAGACGAACCGACTCGCCAGCGGATATCAGGTGGAGATCGACGAACGCTTCCGAACAGAGCACCGGCCAGCCCACTTAAGTAGATAATGAAGTGAGAGGGTGCGCTGAACCTAAGGCACTTTTCAGACAAAGGCAGTCATGCAGCTAACGCTTGAAATTCCCGAAGAGTTCGCCGCTTCTCTTACGTCGGTTGGCGTCGACCCCGCTCGTGCTGCGCTCGAAGCGATCGGCCTCGAAGCGTACCGGCAGCGCCGCGTCACAGCCTATCAACTCCGTACTCTCCTCGGTATAGCCTCGCGGTATGAACTCGACGGCTTCCTCAAAGACCATCAAGTCTACGACTACTCGGCGGCGGACTTTGAGAAAGATCTTGCCGGCATACGCGACCTCAGGGCGAAACAATCCGCCGGATCCGTGGAGTGATCGTCATTGCCGACACTGGTCCGGTTAACTATCTCGTTTTAATCGGAAGTGCGGATCTTCTGCAGCGCCTCTATGCTCGCGTGATCGTACCGCAAAGCGTTATAGAAGAGCTTCGGCAGCCGGGTGCTCCGAGCGTAGTTCTTTCATGGATCGGAACTCCGCCTCAATGGCTTGAAGTCCGACCAGACCCACCCGTCGACCCGACGCTCAACTTTCTCGATCCGGGTGAACGCGCGGCTCTAAGCCTGGCTGAAGTTTTGAATGCTGACGAATTGCTCATTGATGAGCGCGCAGGCCGTGCGGAAGCCGAACGCCGTCACCTTCGAGTTACAGGTACTCTCGGAGTGCTTGCCGATGCGCATCTCGCCGGCCTTGCCGATTTTGAACAGTCTCTGGTACGCCTTCGTACCACCAATTTCCGTCTCTCTGCTGAGGTCGAGCGCCTCGTCCGCCGCAGAATCTTATTAGAGAAGCCTCAGTCCTGATCCGCGTTTAGTATCTAACCGATGTTCGATGACATCGTCCGCACCATAAGCCGCATCCCGATGTTTCGCGCGAAGGCCGGTTTCTGGTCGACGCCGAATTGCAGGACACGCGTTCAACGAGCCCATCCACCTGCTGCTGACCGGGAAGTCGGCGACGAAAATAGGCTCCATCGCATTCTGCTAATCTCGGATTGATGACGATCGACGAACGTATCGAGCGGCTCACCGAGAGAGTGGAGGGCCTCGTGATGACGGCGGAACTCCACCAGAAAGAACTCCAGACGATGGGTTCGTATATTCAGGCTGACGCCGAAAATATCCGGGCACTGGCCAGAATTGCGGAAATCCACGAGCGCCGGCTGGAACCCCTGTGGGGTGACCATCTGCAGCGATTACCGATCGAGGGCGGCCAGGCGTAGCTACCTGTCCGCATGTTCAATGACATCCTCCGCATCGTAAGCCGCATCCCCAAAGGCAAAGTCTCAACCTACGGCGATGTCGCCGCCGCCAGCGGTCACCCCGGCGCCGCACGTCAGGTAGTCTGGGCACTCCGCGCCGGCAAAGGCGTTCCCTGGCACCGGGTCCTCGGAGCCAAAGGCAAAATTCTTCTCACCGGCGAATCAGGCCTCGAACAACAACTCCGTCTTCGCACCGAAGGAATTGAGATCGCAGGCAATCGCGTCGATCTCAAACGTTTCGGTCACCGCTTCCGACGGGTAAACTGAGAACTTGGAAAATCGCGAGTTCGCTCGAATTCTGTACGAAACCGCCGACTTGATGGAAATCGCCGGCGAAGATGGTTTCCGCATCCGCAGCTATCGCAACGGCGCCTCCGCTATAGAAGGTTATCCCGATCGCGTCGATGCCATCCTCGCCGATCCCGAGCGCAAGGTCACCGACATCCCCGGCATCGGCAAAGGTCTCGCCGCCGTCATTCAGGAAGTCGCGGCGCGCGGCAGCTTCGACAAGCGCGATGAGCTCCTGCAGAAATTTCCGCCGGGCGCACTGGAGTTTCTGAAGATCCAGGGACTCGGCCCCAAAAGCATCGCGCTGCTGTTCGAGCACTTCAGCGTCGGTACCATCGATGAGCTCGAACAACTCTGCAAAGACCAGAAGCTGCGCACGCTTCCCCGCATGGGCGCCAAGCTGGAAGAAAAGGTTCTGCGCAGTATCGCGCAATATCGCGAGCGCACCGGCCGCTTTCTGCTTAGCTTCGCCGACAACACCGCGCGCGAATTAACTGACTACCTGACCACCGGCGAAGGAGGCCTCGACGGCATCACCGTTACTCCGGCCGGCAGTCTGCGCCGTGGACGAGAGACCATCGGCGATCTCGACCTCCTCATCACCGGTCCCAATTGTGCCGCTGCGCTCGACCGCATCGCCACGCATCCCCGCGTTCAGGAAGTCCTCGGCCGCGGTCCCAATAAAACCAGCGTGAAGTTCGGCCGCGAAGCTCTCCAGATCGACGTGCGCGCTCTCGATCAGGAAAGCTTCGGTGCAGCCATGCAGTACTTCACTGGCAGTAAGGAACACAACGTCGCGCTGCGCCAGCGTGCCATCCGCATGGGTTTCAAACTCAGCGAGTACGGTCTCTTTCGCGCCGACGACCAAACCCGCGTTGCCGGCGAAACCGAAGAAGGTGTCTACCAGGCGCTGGGACTCGATTGGGTTCCTCCCGAACTCCGGGAGAATAACGGCGAAATCGAACTCGCCGAACTGCACGCCCTGCCGAAGCTTCTCGATCAACGCGACATTCGCGGCGATCTCCACATGCATACGACGGCTACCGACGGGCGCGCAACTCTCGAAGAAATGGCCGAATCCGCCCGCGCCCTCGGCTACGAATACATCGCCATCACAGACCACTCGAAGGCCATGGCGATGACATTCGGCTTAGATGAAAAGCGCGTCGCCGAATTTGCCCAGACCGTTCGACGCATCAACGAAACCGGCAATCTCGGCATTCGTATCTTCTCCGGCCTGGAGTGCGACATCCTTAAGGAAGGCGAGATGGATATCGCGGCCGACGCTCTCGCCGAACTCGACATCGTCATCGGCAGCGTTCACAGCCACATGGGTCTCGAACCCGAAGCCATGACGGACCGGCTGCTGCGCGCGATCGAGTCTCCTCATCTGACAGCCATTGGACATCCCACCGGCCGCCTGCTCCTCCATCGCGATCCCTTTCTGTTCGATTTCGAACGAGTCATCGCCGAAGCCATCCGGCGCGGCGTCTGGCTTGAGGTCAACTCAAGTCCCGAGCGGCTCGACCTCAATGCCAATCACATCCGAACCGCCAAAGCCATGGGCGCGAAGTTCATCGTCTCAACCGACGCGCACCATCCGAAGCACCTGCTGAACATGCGCTACGGCGTGTTGACGGCCCGTCGCGGAGGTTTGTCTTCCGAAGATATACTCAACACGTATTCGGCGGAGCGATTCGCATCTGCCTTGTTTAGTCAAAGAGTTTAGTAAAAGAGACTAATCCAGGAAAGTAGTCAAAGGAATTAAAGGTAACCGAATGCGAAAACATTCAATCGCCCTGGGTATCCTTGCCCTTCCGCTGCTGGCTGTAACGGCATGCGCCGCGGATTCGGATTTCCGCATCCCCTATGAACAGTACAAGCTCTCGAACGGCATGCGCGTGATTCTTTCCCGGGACAATGCGGTCCCCGTGGTCGCGGTCTACATCATTTACGATGTCGGCGCGCGGTCTGAAGAAAAGGGCCGCACCGGTTTCGCTCATCTGTTCGAACACATGATGTTCGAGGGCTCCGCCAACATTAAGAAGGGTGAGCACTTCAAGTACGTGCAGTCGAACGGTGGCAGTATGAACGGCTCCACTCATCCCGATTACACGGACTATTACGAGACCTTTCCCTCCAACAAACTCGCCACCGCTCTCTGGCTCGAATCCGATCGCATGCGCAGCCTGGCTATCACTCCGGAGAATCTGAAGAACCAGCAGGAAGCCGTCAAACAGGAGCGCCGCCTGAGTTTCGACAACCAGGCCTACAACACGGCCATCATCGAGAACTGGTTCGCCCTCGCGTTCCGGAATTTCCAGAGCTCACACTCTCTCATCGGTTCGTTCGAAGATCTGAACGCTGCCAGCGTGGATGATGTGGCGAAGTTCTTCCGCACTTACTACGCGCCCAATAACGCAGCCCTCGTCATCGCCGGAGACTTCCAGACTGCCGATGCGAAGAAACTGATCGAGCAATATTTCGGCGACATCCCGCCGCAGCCCGCCGCCAAACGTCCGGATGTGACCGAGCCGGTACGCGCCGAAGGCAAAACCGATACCGTTAGTGATCAGCACGCTCGTGTGCCGGCAGTGGTGGTCGGCTGGCCTGCCCCAAAAGGTCACTCGCCCGATTGGTATGCGCTCGGCATGCTCGACGCCGTCCTGACCGGTGGCGAAAGTTGCCGCTTCCAACTCGATCTCGTCAAAGGCAAGCAGTCCGTCCTGCAGTTTCAGGAGGGACTCGGCTGGCCTTTTCAGCAGTTCAGTGACTATAAGGATCCCGGCGATTTCGCCGCTTTCGTCCTCTTTAAGCCCAACTTCACCGCCGCCCAAATCGTCGACCAGATACAAGCCGAGATCGATCGAATAGCCAGGGACGGTGTCGATCGGAAGGAACTGGATCGCGTGAAGGCAGTCCTTCGCTACAGCAAAATCACCAGCCTGCAGAGTTCGCTGGAACGTGCCAAACTGCTGGGACAATATGAGGTGATTGACGGCAAACCGGAGTTGCTCGATCAGGATTTCACCAATCTCTTCGCCGTGACTTCTCAACAGATTCAGGATGCGGCGAAAAAATACCTGACCGCGTCCCGCCGCGACGTGCTGATCATTCAGCCCGCAAGCAAGGAGGCCGCCAAATGAGATCGCCAGGTCTTTGTAGAGTAGGCGTTTTCGCCTGCGCTTTTATTCTCGGGATCGCAGCCGACGCCCAGACCCTCGACCGCACCAAACCCCCGGCCTCTCCTCCCGCCAAACCTTATAAGCTTCCGCCGGTCTCGGAAACAAAACTTCCCAACGGCCTCACTGTGATTCTGGCGGAAGACGCCAGATTTCCTCTTGTCACAACACGCCTCGCCTTTCTCGCTGGCAACAAGCGTGATCCGCAGGACCTTCCTGGCCTGGCCGCTTCCGTCGCCGCCATGCTTGAGCAGGGTACGAAGACCCGCAGTTATCAGCAGATCGCCGAAGAGCTCGACGACATGGGCGCGGTTCTCAATGCGGTCGCGGGTGCCGATGGCATCACGGTCGACGGCAGCGTTCTCTCTGAGAATTCCGGCAAACTGCTGGCATTGATTTCCGATCTCGCGCGCAACGCCACCTTCCCCGATAGTGAACTGGCTCTGCAGAAGCAAAACCGCAAACAGACCCTCTCCGTACAACATTCGCAGCCGGGTTTCCTGGCCAATGAAGAATTCAGAAAGCTTCTCTTCGGCGATCAGCCCTATGCGCACATTGGGCCCACCGTTGCATCGGTCGACAAGATGGACCGGACGGCGCTGGTGAACTTCCGCGACACCTTTCTGGTTCCGAATAACGCCTTCCTTGTGATCGTAGGCAAATTCAATCGCACTGAAATCCTGAAGACCGTCACGAACGAGTTCGGTGCGTGGCAACAGAAGTCCGTACCTGCCTATACGGCCCCGGCGCCTCCTCCCGCCAAACGGCAATTGGTCCTGGTCGACCGGCCCGGTTCCGTCCAGGCCGACGTTCGCATGGGAAAAATCAGTCCTACCTACCGCGATCCCCAGTTCTTTCCCGAGTCCGTCGGGTCGTTGGTGGAAGGCGGCGGTCCCAGCTCGCGCCTGTTTCTCGATATTCGTGAAAAGCGTGGCTTCGCATATGACGTCCACACCGAAACGGCCGGGCTGGCCGATGCAGCTACTTTTTCAGTGGTCACTCAACTCCGCAACGACATCGCTGCTGACGGGGTTCAGGGCATCCTCGAACACCTCGACCGAATGGCGAAGGAGCCCGTCACTGCGCAGGAGTTGTCTGATGCCAAAGCCTACGCCGACGGTACATTCCTCCTCAGCATGGAGCCGCAGCGCGGACTGGCCGACCGGTTGGTGCAGATCCGCGTCCTGAACCAGCCGAAAGACTACGTTGAAGCCTATGTGACTCACATCAATTCCGTCGAGCCGGACCAGATACTCAGTGCAGCCAAAAAAATCATGGCGACTGACGATGACGCGATTGTTGTAGTGGGAGACGCCGCGAAGATCCAGCAGTCTCTCGAGAAGATCGGAAAGTTTGAGGTCGTAAAGCCCGTCCAATGAAGATCACATCGTCGAAGGAAAAGTATCGCTGCAAACTGTTCTGGGTCACGGAAGATGAAGCCGTAGCCGACAAAAACGACAAGGACAAACCCGGCTTCGTTATGAAGCGCAGCGTCGTGCGTCACTCCGGATCGGCCGTCATGATGGCTGTCGACGATAAGGATCGCGTGCTTCTTGTTCGTCAATATCGCTTGCCGGCCGAGCAGGACCTTTGGGAATTGCCCGCTGGAAAAGTAGACAAAGGCGAGAGCGTATTGCAGGCGGCGAAGCGTGAGTTGATCGAAGAGACTGGAGTCCGGGCGAAGAAATGGAAAAAGTTGGTCGAGTTCTTTCCGAGCCCTGGTTACGTCGAAGAGAAGATGACCGTTTATCTGGTGAAAGATCTGACTCAGGGCAAGTCGCAACCGATGGATGATGAACGCATCGAGACTCGCTGGTTCAACAAAAAAGATCTCCGCAAGGCAATCGCATCCAATAAAATCCTTGATGCGAAAACCATGATCGGCTTTCTCTACTGGGCTCGCCTCTGACTTTACCGAACCGCGCGTGTCAACAAGCGGCAGCGAAATTTCCTGGGCGGTACGCCTGGGGCCACTATCGCGGAAGTACTGTATCTATTGCCTGAAAATGACTTTGTGTGTGTAGTGATTGCGCTGCAAAGATACTAAGGTCACTTGCGATTGAGGTAGAAAGGCAGGGCACAAAAAAGTTTGGGGGCGAACCTTTCGGCCCGCCCCCAGTTTGACTACACCGAACTACTTCTTTTTGGCGGCCTTCTTGACTGCCTTTTTCGGTGCTGCCTTCTTTACTGCCTTTTTGGTTGCTTTTTTTGTAGCCATTGTTGTGATTCTCCCGTTCTCACATTATGAACCTAAACGATGCAGAATACATCAAAAAAGTTAAAAAATGTTTTAGACCGTAAGATGCTTCACCGGGCGATCGATGAATGGTACAACTGGCTCTTGTGAAAAAAGTTCAACTGATAACCGATGGAGCCTGTCTCGGAAACCCAGGCAGAGGTGGCTGGGCTGCCATCCTCCGCTATGGAGCCAGCACGAAAGAAATCTACGGATGCGAAGGCCACACCACCAACAACCGCATGGAACTCACGGCCGCTATCGAAGGGCTCCGCATGCTGAAGGAGAACTGTGAGGTCGAGGTCATTACGGATTCTGAATATCTTAAGAACGGCATCACCATCTGGATCGAAGGCTGGAAGAAACGCAACTGGATGACTTCCGCGAAGAAGCCCGTAGTCAATCGCGATCTGTGGGAAGAGCTCGACAGGCAGGCTGCGCGGCATTCCGCGAAATGGTCCTGGACCAAAGGACACGCCTCGCACGAAGACAACAACCGCGCCGATGAGCTGGCCTCTCTGGCTGCGCGCGAGCAACGCACGGCCCTTTAATACTAAGCCTGATATCGGCTTGCCGCCTGCTTCATTCACCGAGTCGATAGAATCGAAACTATGGCAAATGAAACCTACGCGGTATTCGATACGACCGAAGGCCGCTTCAAAGCGAAGCTCTTAGCGGAGGAAGCGCCCAAAACGGTGCAGAACTTCGTCGATCTGGCGGAAGGCACGAAAACCGGCAAACCTTTTTATGACGGTCTGATCTTCCACCGCGTGATCCCGGACTTTATGATTCAGGGCGGTTGCCCTCAGGGCACGGGCCGTGGCGGACCCGGTTATCAGTTCGCCGATGAGTTCCACCCTTCTCTCAAACACTCGAAGCCCGGTCTGCTCTCTATGGCGAACGCCGGCCCCAACACCAACGGCAGCCAGTTCTTCGTGACCGTCGCCGCCACACCATGGCTCGATAACCGCCATACGATCTTTGGCGAGGTTATTGAAGGCTATGACGTCGTCGAGAAGATCTCGAAGCTGCCTCGTAACTCCCAGGACAAGCCGAACAAAGACGTCAAGGTCAACTCCGTGAAGATCGAAAAGAGCTAATGGGTCCGGTTGCGCTGCTGGGCGGAACATTCGATCCGATTCACAATGCGCACCTTGAGATCGCGCGGGCCGCGGCGGACCGCTTCTCTCTGGAACGGGTTCTCTTCATTCCCGCCGCCAGTCCTCCCCACAAGAACAACGCGGCCATCGCTTCTTATGATGACCGCGTTCGCATGGTCGAACTCGCCTGTGCCGGCGATCCCCGCTTCGAAGTTTCCCGAATCGAAGAAGGCCCCGGTCCCAGTTATTCCATCCTGACCATCGAAAAATTGAAAGCCCACGGCTTCGACTCGATCTCATTCATCATCGGAGCCGATGCCTTTCGCGAAATCAGGTCCTGGTATCGCTGGCAGGACGTACTGGCGTCAGTCTCCTTTATCGTTGTTACGCGTCCCGGTGCGGATTATCTGCCTCCACCCGATGCTGTGGTCCACGAGTTGACCGGCCTTTTCCTGCCCCATTCCTCTTCCGGCATTCGCGCAAGTCTCGCGGCGGGAGACGATTGCGCTGTGGATCTTCCCGCCTCCGTACTTCGCTATATTCGCGAACATGGCCTCTATCGGTCACGCGCCCAGAAAATAATCTGAACTGCCCTGCTGTCTGAAACTTAGCGGCAATCGAGGCAGATCTCGAAACCTGTTTTTGCTGGCATCGATGCTATTGCTGAGCCAGGGTTTCAGTGAACGCGCCGTTAATGTGCCCACTGAAAGCACCAAACACAGGGAGAAATTTTAATGAAGCTGAGCCGGATTACACTCGCGCTGGCCGCGTTTTGCGGGATGGCCTGGGGCCAGACAGGACTTACCACCATCCAGGACACTTTGTTCAAAGCCGATGGGACACTCTTCAGCGGAACGCTGTTGATCAGCTGGACTACCTTCGACCTTGCCAATGCCGGTACCGTCGTCCAGCAATCGACCACTATCTCGGTCGTCAATGGCAACTTGTTCGTGCAGCTGACGCCGAACGCCGCGGCGGAACCCCCGGCCAACGTCTACACAGTGAATTATCAAAGCGATGGACTCCAGCAATTTACGGAAACGTGGACGGTTCCCATAAGCACCGTGCCGCTTCGCGTCAGCCAGGTGCGTACCGGCGTCACCAGCGGGTCGGGCGGGTCTTCCGATTCCGGCGGGGGTAGCAGTGGGCCGATCGCCGAATCGAATGTGGTGAACCTCGTGGCTGACCTTAGTCAGCGCCCAGTAAAAGGTGTTGGCTTCACTACCGACCGTGTCGCCGTTATTGACGACACCGGCGCGATTGTAGCGGTAGTAGGCAGCGTGGGCGATTGCGTCCTTGTCGATGGCACCACCGGACCATGTGGTCAGACGTTGCCCACTTTTGTCGATGGCGAAACGCCCGGCGGAATTGTCGATGGAACCAACATGAGTTTTACACTCGCGAACGCGCCCAGCGGCACCAGCCTGATGCTCTTCCGTAACGGCCTCTATATGAAAGCCGGCGTCGATTACTCACTCACCGGGTCGGGCATTCTGTTCGTTTCCGGCGCTGCGCCCCAGCCCCTCGACACGTTGGCCGCTTCCTACAGGTTTTAACCGTCAGTATTCTGTCAGCACCAGCGTCTCCGGTGACGGGGCAATCGAATGCGCGCTGCTGCTGCCAAAACCTGCTGCGCGGAACATGCGGTCCAGTTCCGCGAACGTATAAGCATCGCCGCCTTCCGTATTCGTCAGCATAATCAGACTGAACGAAGCGGCGGCGGGCGGCGTCACGCGGTCTTCGTTCGGCACGAACTCAACTGTTGCGAGACGCGATTTCGGCTTCATCGCCGCCCGCAGTTTGCGCAGCAATGTCACGTTCGTCGCATGATCGAAGTGGTGAAGGAAATTCGGCAGCAGCACCAGATCGTAGCCGGACCCGGGGTCTACGTCGAAAGCGCTGCCCGGAATCGTGTGATACCTGTCCGCCACGCCCGCTTCCCGCGCATGTTGCACCGATAGCTCCAGAACATTCTTCCAGTCGAGCCCATAGATCTGAGCCAGCGGGTTAAGTTTGGCGATCTCGATTCCATAGAAGCCGGAGCCCGCCGCGACGTCGAGAACTTTAAGAGGACTCCCCTCACCAGCCACGATCGCGGCCACTGGACCAGCTCCCACCGCTGAAATGGGACCCATGTTGCGCGCGAACTCCACCCAGATGGGGTTCTCCGGTTCCATCGATCCCTGACCTTGCAGCGTTCCGCCTTTACGCACCACGCCCGCTATGTCGCGAAAGTGATCGAGCTGGAAATCGTGCGTCAGAAAATAAATAGCCGACCCCATATAGGCCGGTGAGCGCTTGCTCAGGAACGCCGCGCTGTGAGGTGGCAGGGTATAGTTCGTTTGTTCTTTATTGAGGAAGCCCGTGATGGTGAGGAAGTCGCATAGAATGCGGATTCCCTTTTCGCTGCTTTGAGTCCTCGTCGCTAAATCGGCGGCTGTCTGGGCGCCCTCATCGATGTGGGTAAAGAGGTCGAGATCCACGGCTCCCTTCAGCGCGAACGAAAGCTGAAAGGCGTTCATGGCCTGGAAAATAGCTGCGGGATCGGGCTGCGAAGCGGGTGCGTTGGTTGCCATCGCCACCCATCATAACGGCTGAAAACGGTTTTGTCAGAGTGGTCGTTCGGTTACTGTGACCCGTCCCGCCAGATGAAATCGGATGACCGTGCTGGCCGGTACGCTTACGAGCTTTTCCGCCTGAGCAGTCCAGGGGTCGGTTGAGATGGAAATGTTCTGGCCGTCTGAGGTAGACACGCCGGAGAGTTCCAGTTCGATCAGAGATTTTGTAATGAACCAGCCCGGTTTCTGCGCATCCACTATACGGCCCGTGACGCGCGCGCCCCGCTCGGCAATTACCAGGCCGTCGGCTACCAGAGGCTCGGCGAGAAACGCGTGAAAATGCTCACCGGCAGTGGCGCGGTCGGCCGTAAGCGGCTCGGAAAGGCGCACCACGATGATCGTCCCTGTAGTCAACGTCACGCTGTGACGAGTCGACGCTTTCGGTTCCGCGGGCGCAGCCGGTTCTTCGGGTGGTGCAGGAGTCGCGGGCGCAGCCGCTAGATGTGGTGTTTGTGCCTCATGCAAAGAAGCTTGATAGGGCACGGCAGTCCACTGCAGGGGCTTGGGCGCAGGGCGATTTGCGATTTGGGTTCGTTTGTTCGAGGGGACTTCCGGCCGGTCCTGATACACAGCTGGCGGTGCGGTAGCCGTCGGCATCGGCGATGGCTTCGTTTGTTCGTGCGGCGAAGGTGGAGAAGGTGGCGAAGAAAGGGTTGCAACGGGTGGTTCCGCAATGTGAACGGGAGCAGGAACAGGAGGAGGAATCGGGGCTGGCGGAAGCACGACTTTTGCAATCTGGATGGGTGCGGGTTGCGTCATTTCGAACGCCAGCCCACCGGCCAGAATTGCGCCCAACGCCAGCAACGCAATATGCAACCGCTTCATCTTCACTCTCTCGACGTTAAACTAAACACGTGAGTTTCCCCAGGAGTCTCGCTATCGGTCAAATTCCTATCGCACCAGCCACCGTGCTGGCGCCGATGGCGGGCGTGACGGATACCGTGTTCCGCCGCTTTATTCGCAATCTGGGCGGCTGCGGTCTTATTATGACCGAGTTCACCAGCTCCCACGGCGTTCGGGCGTCACTCAAATCGAAGAAGCCCACGCGTACATTGGAGCGCTATCTGGCCTTCGAGCCGGAAGAGCATCCCATTTCCGCTCAGTTGTTTGGGGCCGATCCGGAAGTTATGGCGGATGCCGCTCGCGTCTGTCAGGATCTCGGCTTCGACATCCTCGATATCAATTTCGGCTGCCCCGTGAATAAGGTAGTCAAATGCAATGGCGGCTCCGGGTTGTTGCGCGATCTGCCTCTGGTCGAAACCCTCCTTCGGACCGTCCGCCAGGCGATTACCATTCCCTTTACCTGCAAGTTCCGCGCCGGCTGGAATGATGAAGAGTTAGTAATGATCGAGATGGCGCGGCTCGCCGAGAACGAAGGATTGCAGGCCATCGCCCTCCACCCGCGCACCCGCGAACAGGGATATGCGGGGAAAGCCGATTGGACTCGCATCGCCGCGATCAAAGCCGCGGTGAAAATCCCGGTCATTGGGAACGGAGATATTCTGACGCCGGAAGATGCCGTTCGCATGGTCGAGGAGACCGGATGCGACGCCGTGATGATCGGCCGCGCCGCCTCTTCGAACCCGTGGATCTTCCGCCAGATCGAGCAGTATCTGGCGACCGGCGCCTACGATCAGCCATCTCATCAGGACCGCTATCAAATGATGCGGACTTATTACCGCATGCTGCTGGCCCGGGCCGAAGAGGATTCGGTCGGCAAGATGAAGCAGTTCGCCACCTACTTCACCCACGGAATTCGGGGCGGCGCGGCGCTTCGGACTTCGATCTATCAGGCGAAAGAAGCGCCTGTCATTCTGGATCTGGTAGACCGGTTCTTCGAAGAGACTTCAGCGCCGGGCAATGAGGAAAGCCCGCGTCTCGTTCTCGCCTGAACTCAGTTCCGTAAAACCAGGAAACGCCGCCCGGTAATTCGCCAGCGAAGTAGCGAACCGGCCGCTGGTCTTTCCGGCCAGCGCGATCACGCCACCGGCGCGAGCTCCGCGCGCGATTGAGGGCAACAAATCCGGCTGCCAGTAAAGCCAGCACACGATCAGGTCCCAGCTATCTTCTTCGATCGAGTAGCTATGGTTTTCCAGATCGGCTTCGATAGCTCGGATGTGCGCCATGTCCGGCCCGAGTTCACGATCGACACCCATGACCCGCCACCCGTGCTCGGCCAGCCAGATCGAATGCCGCCCGCTGCCACACGCCAGGTCGAGTGCGTCGCCGGGAGGTATATCTACGATGGCGTCGATCAGTTCGGGAGCGGCAGGTCTCGTCGTTGAGAGCTACTTCTTCGGCGCAGCGGGCGGTGCGGGCTTTGCCGCAGCCGATTTGCGCACTTCGGCGAAATATTGCTGCACGTAGGGCTGCAGAGAAACCGGAATTTCGTCCCGGCTTACGTCGCCGTCGGTTTCCGCGTGAGTCGCTGCCGTCTTGCTGTATGCCGTCCGCAGTTGCTGGTTGCCGGACTGCACTTCGACCGTGGTCTCGCCGGTGACATTGGCCGCGCGCTTGCCGATCAATTCGCTGATCTTGCCCATGGCCTTCAGTAGTTCGGCTTCTTTAATGGCCTTCGATCCATCCTGAGTCCCGATGCCGCTGCCGGCCTCGCCGGAGTTGTTGGAGTTCTGTTTCGAATCCAGCTTTCCTTTGGCGCTTTCGTCTTTCGATTTGTCGGAGTTCGGGTCGTCATCCTTCGCGGAGGTCTGGCTGGAATCCTTCTGTGAAGCCGATTTCGATGCGTTGACCTTATCGGCATTCATCGAATCGTTCTGGCCGTCCTGCTTCTCGTTGTTGATTTGCTCTTCGTTCTTTTCGTCCTGTTTGGACTGCGACATCAGGGTGCTGAGCGCGTCCTTGAGCTGCGACAGCAGGCTTTCACTCTTATTGCCGCTGCTTGCCTTGCCGTTGACTTTGATGCCGCTCGGCTTGTTGTCACCCGATTGAGACTGGGCATCGCTCATGGCGTCCGCCGAAGTTTGCGCTCCGCCATTGTCCAGGGGGTCGGACGCGGCGGATTGATCGCCTTCACTACCCTTTTTGCCATCGCCCTGCTTGCCGTCCGCGCCTTTCTGGCCGGTGGCTGCGGGCGTCGCGCCGTTCTGCATCGCCTGGTTCATGGCATTCTGCAAAGCTTCGGCATCTCCGGGCAACGGCTGATTGGGGTCTTCACCCATGCCCAGTTTCGCCAGAAGGGTCTGTGCTTCCTGCATCCACTTCTGTGACTTATCGCCGCCGCGGGGTGCGTCTTTCTTCGCTTGCTTCGAGCTGAGGTCTTCAAAGAGCAGCGAGGTTAAAGGAGCACTCAAATCGAGGCGTCCTGAACGATAGCGGAGCGCGGTCAATCCCGAAGCGAGCACAGCCAGCCCTGCCAGTACATAAGCGACGCGCGGAAAAGTGAAAGGCACCGCGGTTTCCGCTGAAACCTGGGCCGCCGCTTCTTCGGCCTGAGTCCGCTGCGATTCCTGATAGGCACGGGCCTTGTCCGACTTGTGATTGAAGTACACTGCTGTCGAAAGTGCGTCGTGCAGGTGCTGGGATTGGTCGAGCTGTACGGCGGTCGTGTATTCGTCGGGCACATTACGGCGCAGACGCATTATTGCCACAGCGATACCGGCAGCCGCGATGACGCCTAACGTCCACATGCCCAGCAAAGCCGTACCTGCCACCAGCATCAGAGCGAACCCGCCCACAATGACTGCTGCCGCAAGCGCGGATTGCGCCAGCGCCTCGTTGAGAATGAAGCGGCGGCGTGCCGACCGGATAAGGTTTTCGATCATGTTTGCTGGTCTAATGACCCAACTTGATTATCTACCACCCATATCGCCGTAGTTTTCCAGTACTTTCCGACTTTCCCTCGCCCGCCCGGCGATAGATAATAGTCGGGGTGAAGGTGAAGTCCAAAGCCGTCCGTCTGCTGCTTGCTGCTGCCATGGCGTTGCCGGCGTGGGCGGCGGATCCTCACTGGATCAAAGCTAAGTTCGGACCTTTCGAGGCCATCAGCGATGACGGCCGCAAGCCCGCCATACAGGCTCTCAGCCAGTTTGTCCAATTCAGTTTCGCGCTGGGCACGGTGATGGGTCAGCCGGATCTGAAGCTGGATCCGCCCCTGCGCATCATCGTATTCAAGAACGCTCAGGAGCTGAGTGCCCAGTGCTCTCCGCCGCTGCATCAGGGGCGCGATCGTCTGATGGCTTGCACAACTGCCGAAGGCCAGTTGCCGCCGGCTTTGGTGCGGGAACTCACGCGGACGCTGCTTCGGATCAATTTCGGCAACATGCCGCCTGCCATCGAACAGGCACTGGAGACTTTTTTCAGCACTGTCGAATCCAATGCGGTTCATGTCACGTGGGGAGCGCCGCCTCCTCAAGCGGAGCGGACTCGCGAATGGGCGATGCTGCACCGCATCATTACTCAAGAGGAACTGGCTGGCCGCGCGAAAATCTACCTGCACAATCTGGCTTCGGGGATGGACCGGAACGCCGCAAGCCGCAACGCCTATGGGGAAGAGGCCGCTAAGTTTGAAGCGGAGACCGATCAGTATTACGCGGACGGCGTCTTCAAACCTTCGGCGGCTCCCAGCCGTCCGCTGAATCCGGAGCGGGATGTTTATTCGACCGCGATGACTACGGACGAAGGCGAGTTGATGCGAGCGGATTTGCTGAGTCCCGATTCGCGGGGCCTCTATCAGGCATTGCTCAAAGCCGGGAAGCAAACAACGGAAGCCAATGAAGGACTGGCCCTGCTGGCATTGCGACAGAACGATGTGGCGGGCGCGCGAGAGTTTATCGACGTGGCGCTCAGAAGCGGATCGAAGAATCCCGTGGCGCTGACTGCTTTTGCGCGTGTTGAAAAAGACCCGGCCCGTTCGGTCGAAATTCTGAAGCAGGCCCTTACAGCGGACCCGAAGTATGCCGAGGCCCATTGGGTGTTTGGCGAAAAAGTGACTGAGTTGCCCCGGCGTCTGGCGGAGTGGAAGCTGGCGGTGAATCTGGCTCCGCGCAACTACGAGTGGTGGGCGCAATATGCCCAGCTCAATATGGATGAAGGGTTGTATGCCGAGGCGGGACGCGCCTGGGTGGCAGCGGCACAGGCTGCACCGGATGCGCAGTTACGGGAGAAATATCTGAATGCCCGTGGTTCGATCGAGCAGCAGCGTCTTGAGGCAGAAGACGCCGAGCGCCGCAAAGAAACTGAAGCGAAGGCGAAGGAAATCGATCGGCTGAAAGCGGACGCGCGAAAAGAGATTGCCGATCTCGAAGCGAAAGCCAATTCCAATCCGTTATCGAAGGAAGAAGTAGCCAGGGCGGCGGCCTGGTTCGACACCGGCGCACCGGCCACGGTGGAGGGTATGCTGGTACGCGTCGATTGCTCCGGACGCCAGAAAAAGCTGACGGTGAAAGACGATGCGGGCAAATCGGTGGTGCTGGCCATCGCCGATCCGGCGCAGTTTTTGGTTCAGGGTGGGGATACGTCGTTTGCGTGTGGGGCGCAGAAGGCGCGAAGGGTGACCGTTTCCTATAAACCGGGAAACGAAATGGGGAAGGGGATTTCGGGTGAAGCTACGGGGCTCGAATTTAAGTAAGAGTGACGATAGGCCGCGCTGAGTTTTTTGGCGCTGACCGTTCGAAAATCATAGCGATTTTTGCAGGCACCAGGCAGGAAGCCGAGTGCGCGGTTCGTCACGCACTAACGGGCGCGACCGATCTCCCCCTGCAGGTCTGGTGCGCTGAAGACGATACCGCTCTGCCTGATCTCCAATCTGTCTGGCCTGCGCTCGCGATCGTGGCCTGGACAGGCGATGGCTTCGCGGGTTGGAAACTGGGGCCGCTGGTGACGCCGCCATTCCGCGTGCTCGTGATGAATGAAAACGGCGGTTTTTTCCCTGCAACGCCAGTATGGATTTGCCGGCATCTATTGGCCAGGTTTCAGGTTGCCACGGTATCTGGTCTCCAGAGGGCAGGCGGAGACGCATGGTCTCTGACTTATCGCAGCGGAGAGCGAGTTCGGGACGTCGCCAAACTTTTCTGGTCGCTGCTGTATCGTGCGGGCCAGCGTGTCAGAGATGTGGCGTTGCTGTTTTTCTCCGTGCTTTGCCGGCTCTGCGAGCGAACCGGTAGTGGCTGTAAGCGAGCCGGCAGTGCGGCATTGGCTCTGCTCGCATTCGGGGCTCAGGGAACGGTGTCCCTCGTAAGAGCGGTAATGCGTGAAGCGGGGAAGGTTCGCGGGGGTGTGGCGGCATGCCCACAACCCGTATCTTGTTTGCAAAGAACCTTCATCGAGGTTTCCCTGGCCGGACGTGGATGGCCTGAAACTGCCTTCCGGAACGCGATCCGGGCCAATGTCGAATTTATCGTTCTGCGATATGAAGGCGAATGTGGCGATGCCGGGCCGCTTCTCAACGCGGCTTGCCGACTGGGCGCATTCGCGGTGGCTCAGCAGTGTGCGCACTCGGCCTGGCGCCAGCGCGTCATTGCCAAACATTCTTTTCGCCCTTTGCAGAAGGATGAAGTGGCTGAAGTGCATGCCCCCTGGTCGCCGCTGATGGTGATTCGCCGCGAATCTCTCGAACGATTGCAGTGCCCGCGGGCATTCACGGCGGGGGCCGCGCTGATGCTGATGTTCTGGAAGGCGTCTGCTTCGGGTCTGAGGAGCTACGTTTACGGAACAGGAGCGGGATCGGCTTTGCCGGATGAATCGGCCATGGCGCTGGAGGAAGCCGAATTCGCAGGCCGCCTCCTGTTGAAGCCCGCTTTGTTCCACCAGGCAGCGAGCGGACCCAATGAAATACGCGGCAATATCGCTCGATCTCCGGGTCACGAGCGCGGTTTTCGGGACAAACCGCGAATTCTGGTGGTCTCGCCTTATCTGCCCTTTCCTCTTTCGCATGGGGGAGCAGTGAGGATCTATAACCTGTGCCGGTCGCTATCGGACGAGATCGACTTCGTGCTGGCGTGTTTCCGTGAAGCCGGCGAGACCGTCCACTATGACGAACTGCATGAAGTCTTCCGCGAAGTGTGGGTTGTGGATAACGATGAGAGAAGCACCGATCCAACGGTTCCTGCTCAGGTCGCGGGATATCGCAATACCGCGATGTCGGCACTGATCCGCCGGCTATGCAGCGAAGGCCAGACGGATCTGGTGCAGCTTGAATATACGCAGATGGCGGAATACCGGGACTACACCGGGGCAGTTCCCGTACTTCTGGTCGAACACGACATCACTTTCGAACTTCACAGGCAGATCGCTGAAATGACGGGCGCGGAATCGTCACGCGACGAATTTCGGCGCTGGCGGGAGTTTGAGCGGGAAGCCCTGCAGTGTGCCAACTCTGTCTGGACCATGTCGCAGGAGGACTGCGGTCTTGCAATCTCCTACGGTGCGTCGCGGCGGACTATCGACGTGATCCCGAACGGAGTGGATCTCAAGCGCTTTCAACCCGAACCGAATACCTCGTCCCAACCACGGGTTTTGTTTGTTGGATCATTTCGTCATCTGCCGAATCTGCTCGCGTTCGAGCGTCTTCGCGAAGAGATTATGCCTGCTGTATGGCGTACCTGTCCGGACGCGGTATTGCATGTGATCGGTGGGCCGGATCACACCGGAGCCGTGGAAAGAGCGGGTAAAGCAAGCCTGCTCAGGTCCGACGCGAGAGTGGTCCTTGAAGGGTTTGTTACGGATGTGAGGCCGGCGTACCAGCAAGCTCAACTGGTGGTTGTGCCGCTGCCGCTCTCGGCCGGCACCAACATCAAAGTAATGGAAGCCATGGCATGTGGCCGCGCCATTGTGAGTACGCCGGCGGGTTGCCAGGGGCTAGGGCTTGAGGATGGGCGGGAAGTGGCGATTGCCGGATTGGGCTCTTGTTTTGCCGACGCGATCATAGGTCTTCTGACGAACCGGACTCTGTGTGAGCACATGGGCCGGGAAGCGAGACTGTGCGCGGAACGGCGGTTCGGTTGGGACGCGATCGCCCGTGAGGCTCTCGATTCTTACGAGAGACTGGTGCCTCTTACCCGTTCGTACGAGGGCGATTGGCGAAACGAGCGCCAAGCGCTCCTCCGGCCGCGCAAACTCCAACCACTACTCCAAAAACCAGAGTCAGACCCAACAGCATCACCATTGCCATAGCGGGTGGATTGCCGGCCACCTGAGAGATCTGGGGATCCTGTTTCGCCAGTTGCGCAAAGAAGTCCTTACCCATGAAGAGCAGCGTCATGGCAAAGATAATGGCCATGCTGAGGAATGTGAGCACTCCGGTGATGGTTCCGAGACGGGCTCCGGCGCGGACACTCAGTACTGCGCCGGTAATGCGCCGGTAAAGCAGAACCGCGCACCATCCTGCTCCCAGCCACCAGAGGGCAAATAGCAGGTTGACGCCGGGAATCATCTGCAGCAGCATGAGCGCGAGCGACATCAGGAAGGCAACGCGCAGGGCGATGGGGTTACTGAAGCCGACCGGCAGCGCAGCCGCCAAAGCCGCGCGCGACGGGGTCTGCTGCACTGGGGGAACGTCAACCGGCAACTCCGGGGTTATTTCAGTTTCGAAGAGCGGCCGCCCGCACTTATGACAGAAGCGAGCGTCTTCGACGAGGGTGGCACCACAGGTGCAGGTTTCAGGCATTTAATCGCCAACTTTCGTGGCTCACCTTCCAGTTTGACGCAGGAGTGACGGTGCAAGCAAGCCAGTACTTATCGGAGCAGCAGTGTATTATCGGCGGGTGGACTGGAATAACGCGTTTGGCGAGCACGGTCGTGTACTTGAAGCAACCCAACGGGTGTGCCGGGAACCGCTCGAGATTCTGATCGAAAAAGCCGCTGAAAGCCTTCAGGCCGGGGGCAAAGTTCTGTTCTTCGGCAATGGAGGCAGTGCTGCCGACGCACAGCACCTGGCGGCCGAGTTGACCGTCCGTTTCATAAAGGACCGGCGGGCGCTGGCCGGCCTGGCTTTGACGACGGATGCGTCCGCGCTCACTGCCTGCGCCAATGACTTTGGCTTTGAGCAGATTTTCTCCCGCCAGATTGAGGCACTGGGACGGCCCGGTGATATTGCGATCGGCTTTTCCACTTCGGGCAACAGCCCCAATGTGGTGCTGGCGGCGAAGATGGCCCGGGAGAAGGGGCTTTTTGCGGTGGCGTTCACAGGTGATTCAGGCGGCAAGATGCGAGATGAAGTGGATCTTTTGATCGCCGTACCCAGCACCAAAACCGCGCGCATTCAGGAGATGCACTCTCTGCTCGGTCACTTATTCTGTGAAGGCATCGAAGTGAAGCTGGGCTTGGCATAGGTAGCCAATCAGTTGGCCGCAGGTTCTCCGACGGCAGCGATGCCGATAGTGGTGTGTCCGTGCTTTTCTTCAATCGCGACGATATGTTTGTAGCCGCCCTGCGCCAGTTCGAAGCGTACGGACCGGCCGCGCTGTTTGACAAACATCCACGACGGTAATCTGGACCGGTACCAATCGGCTACCGTCTCCACGTCGTCCGATGTTTCGAATTTAACTCCGGATACGGCGAGATTTTTGTCTGAGCCGTCGCGGGACGTCCACTCCACTACGGCGCCACCCGAATCACCTTTGCGACGGGCTCCGGGGTATTCGGGCACGCCGGCCATGGCGGCATCGAACCGATCATGAGCCCGAACGTTCAGATGCCCGCCCGGTGTGTCGATGGAAACATCGGCCCCGCCCGTCTGATTTACCGTGGTTACGCGAACATTTCGAACGAAATAAATGCCAGCCAGGGCACAGAGGCAGATGACGGCCAGAATGCTCAACATGATCCCCGCCAGAACGCCGCCGCGCCGATTTCCCATATACTTCGTTTGCGTCTTCTTTTGCATCTTCTTTTGATCCTGCTGAGAATACGCGAATTGCCGCGCGATGGTTCGTGATAGTTTGCGGAATTGGGAGAGGAATTGGAGAACGATGAGCGACGTGACGGTGATTATTCTGGGCGATCCCGCCGAGCCGGTTCTTAAGGCGATGGATCTTGGCGCAGGAGTTCGTCTGAAGATCGGGAAAACGGCGGAAGCGCTCGAGCCTGAGCTTGGCGAGGCCCGGGTCCTTTTTGACTGGCAGGGTTCGAAAGCGGAGATGGCGAAGGTTTTAGAACTCGCGCCTCAGCTCGAATGGATTCACACGCGCTACGCGGGTCTGGACCGGGCGCTGTTTCCGGCGCTGGTGGAGCATCCTGTGCCCGTCACCAATGGGAGCGGCGTTTTCAGCCAGTCGCTGGGCGAGTTTGCCATGCTGGGCGCGCTCTATTTCGCGAAGGATGTGCCGCGGCTGCTTAAGGCCAAAGCGGCGCGGCGCTGGGACATATTCGACTGCGATGAAGTGCGCAAACAAACGATGGGGATTGTCGGATACGGTGACATCGGGCGCGCTGTCGCGCGGCGTGCGAAAGCACTGGGCATGCGGGTATTGGCTTTGCGGCGCAATACGGCTCCGAGGCCCGGCGATGAGTATGTCGACCAGCTTTTTTCGTCATCAGCGCTGCTTGAAATGCTGCCGCAATGCGATTACGTTGTTGCCGCGGCGCCGCTGACGCGAGAGACACAGGGGATGATCGGCGCCGGCGAATTTGCCGCGATGAAACGGGACGCGATCATTATGAACATCGGGCGCGGCCCCGTGATCGATGAGAGCGCGATGATTGAAGCTCTCCGCTCCGGCCGAATTCGTGGTGCGGCGCTGGATGTCTTCGAAGTGGAGCCGCTGCCTGCCGAAAGCCCACTCTGGGAAATGGAAAATGTACTGCTTTCCCCGCACTGTACGGACCATACGCGGGACTGGCTGGCGGATGCCGCCAATTTTTTTGCCGAGCAGTTAGGGCGTTGGCGCGCCGGTGAGCCACTAAAGAATATAGTGGATAAAAAAGCGGGCTATTAGCCGCGAAATTCGCGTATACTCCCGGTTATGGCAATCGTCGAAAAGCACCCCGCAGGCGCATTCAACTGGATCGAACTGGCTACTTCGGATCAAACCGCAGGCAAAAGTTTCTATGCTTCTCTATTTGGCTGGACCATCGAAGATTCACCTATGGGACCCGGTCAGGTTTACACGATGTTCAAAGTCGGCGGCCTGGATGTGGGCGCGGCTTGTACGCTGCAGCCGATGCAGGTGGAAAGAAACGTTCCGCCGCATTGGGGACTCTATATCGCCACGGACGATGCGGACAAGACCGCCGCGCGGGTAACTGAACTGGGCGGTACGCTTCTGGTTCCTCCCTTCGACGTAATGACGTTCGGGCGCATGGCGGTGGTTCAGGATCCGACCGGCGCGGTCTTCGAAATCTGGCAGCCGAAGACGCACATCGGAATCCGGGTGAAGAATGAGCCCGGAGCTTTTTGCTGGGCAGACCTGAGTACGCCCGATGCACAAAAAGCCATTCCGTTTTATGAAGGCGTGTTCGGCTGGAAACTGGAACCGGGGACTGCGGACACATCCGGATATTTGCACATCCACAACGGAAAGGATGTGATTGGGGGAGTTCCGCCGGCGAGTCAACGCGATCCCAAAGCACCTCCGCACTGGCTGATTTATTTTCAGGTGGAGAGTTGCGATGCCAGTACAGCGAAAGCGAAGGATCTGGGTGCGCAGATTCACTTCGGACCGCATTTCCTCGAGAACGTGGGAACATTCACGGTTCTGGCGGATCCGCAGGGCGCGGTGTTTGCGCTGTATCAGCCGATTCCTCCCACAAAGTAAAGGCTACTGGGCCGCCAGTTTACGCATAATTAACCGCAGGGCATCCTCGTCGTTTGAGATGCCGGCGCAGGTCTTGACGCGGAGTTGCCAGGTTTGCTGTGCCGCCGCAAGAAGTTCCTCGGCGTCGAGTTTGGCGGGATCGACGGGAGATGCTGAAGGAGAGCAACGCGTGAGATCGGCATTGGCCATATCGAGAATGCGAACGGCGCGGGCGTGTTTGGCAGCGGCGGAAAGCTGGTGAGGCGTAGGGTCGAGAGCCGCGACCATGTCGACCAGTTCGAAACGGGACTTCACGGCGACGTCATTTGGATTGAGCCACTGAGCCTCGCGGAAGGCTGTACGAGCTTTCTGGTATTCACCCGCCTGTAACTCGGCTTCACCGAGGCCGGCCCAGGCTTTTTCGGCGCTTTCATTGTCGCTACGGTCCTGACGCGAGCTGAGATAAGTCTGCCAGGCGGTGGCGGAGCGATCGGGCGAACCGGCGGTAAGAAACAAGCGGGCGATCTTTGCCTGCACCGCGGGGTCGGTGGGGGATTCAGCGTTAAGAGAGATCAGTTCGGCGAGCAGAGGCTGCAACTGTCCTTTAGCGGCCAGATGGTCGATCAGTTCGAGGCGGGCGGCGGTTTGCCGTGCCAGCGCATCAGCGCCGCTCCACCGACCGAAAATCGCCCGGTGATAGTAGGCCTGCGCAGCATCCTCATCGCCTGTTTTAATAGCCAGGCGCGCCGCTTCAAGATTGGCGCTCCCGTCGTTGGGCAATCTGGCGAGCACTTCATCCATCAGCGGACCGGCATCCGCGGTGCGGCCGGAATCGGCTAAGGCGCGGATGAGGGCTAGCTCATAAGTCTGGTTTTCGCGCTCCGTCGAATGAGCGCTTTGCAGCGGTTCAATGGCGGCGGCCGGCGTTCCTCCCTTGAGCAGGCGCAGGCCGTTTTCGTAATCGCGCTGAGCGCCGCGGGCCAGTTCGGTGGATTCGAGGTTGGCCAGAAAACGGTCGAAGACACTCAATCCCACAATCAGGAGGAGAACAATAACGGCCAAACGGTACAGCGCCCCTCCAGCGCGCGGCGGCAGTGGGGCAGTCAGATTAGTGCTGGCCGTCGATGCCATAGGTCTCCAAAATCTGACTGAGCGTGAGAATGCCGCAAAGATCGTGAATGCCCGCCCGGCTTACTACGGGCAGGGCTTCGTATCCGGAGGTGCGCATTCTTTCGAGGGCGTAATTGATGGGGTGATCGGGATGGAGGTAGATGTAGCTGTCGTCTCCGTGGCTACTCGATTTCAAGTGAGCCGCTGAAACGACATCACGCACATGGGTGGGGGCTCCGGTTTTAGTTGCTTCATTGAACTGCGCGCGGCTAACGATTCCTTCCACTCGCGTACCCTCACCGATGGGCCAGGCATTCGAATGGTACCGATCGAGAAATGCTTTGGCCTCCTGCAGCGTAGCGTTCGGAGACAGCAGTGGCGACTTGCTGCGCATCACCTGACTGACGCGATCGCCGGTTAGCTGCTCGCGCGATTCCGCAGTGGGCAGGTAGACGCCTTCCTGCAGAGCCAGGGCTTCGTAAATGGGTTCTCGCTGCAGTCGCCATGAGATGAAGAAGCTGATCAGATTCGCGATCATCAACGGCACGATGATGGAGTAATCGCGAGTCATTTCGAAGATCATGATTACCGATGTGAGGGGCGTCCGGACAATGCCCGCGAACAAGGCGCCCATGCCGACGAGCGCGTAGGCTCCCGGCGAGGCGGTGAAAGTGGGGAGGGCGGAGTGGGCGATGGTGCCGATGCCGCCGCCAATCATGGCGCCGATAAACAGACTGGGTCCAAAGATTCCGCCGGCGTTGCCTGAGGAATAACAGGCGGGAGTGGCGATGAGTTTCAGAACGGCCAGTAATAAGACAGTTCGCAGACCGACATCGCCGCCGAGGACGCGGTCCACCAGATCGTAGCCGACACCCAGAACTCCGGGTACCGCGAGGGCGATCAAGCCGGTGAAGAGTCCACCGATGGCGGGTTGAATCCATACGGTGGATTTCGGAAGTTGTCGAAACCAGACGCGCAGTGCGAGAAGGAGTTTGGTGAAGCACACCGATGCAAGGCCGCCGACGACGCCCAGGATCGCGTAGATGCCGAACTCGAGGGGATGAACCAGACGATACGGAGGTACGTGGAACAGCGGTTCATCGCCGAGCAGCAGATGCAGAACCATCCATGAAGTTGCTGAACTGAGCACTACGGAGCCGAGGACCGGCGCGTGCATATCGCCAAGGACTTCTTCGAGCGAGAACAGAACGGCAGCGATGGGAGTGTTGAAAGCGGCTGCCAGGGCGGCGGAACAACCCACGGGAACGAGGGCTTTTACACGCGCGGGACTCAGACCCGCGGCGCGTCCGATAACGGAAGCGATGCCGGCTCCGATCTGGACGGAAGGACCTTCGCGCCCGAGCGCAATGCCGCTGGCCAGAGATATCGAACAACACAGAAACTTGCCCAGCACAGTGCGCAGGGCGATGAAACCATCACGTATGAAGATGGCGAACTTGGCCTGGGGAATTCCGCTGCCGCGTGCATTGGGGAAGTAGCGGTAGAGCAGGATTCCCGAGATGAGAGAGCCGAGGGCAGGGATAGCCACGCGCCGCCAGGCAGCGCTGTCGGGAGGGTACATCCGGGCGGCGAAGCGTCCGGTGACCAGAAGAAAAGCCACAACGGTGAGGCCGACAACTACCCCGATCACCAGACTGAGAAGGATCAGGAGGCGATCTTCACGGTCAGAGAGAAGAGACCAGCCCCTGGTTGCGGAGCGTTGTCGCTCCTCCTCTTCCATGGTTTCAGTTTCGCAGAAATTGGGGGTCGCGCCGAGGCGGTTTTGTCCGGTAATTGGCGCGAGGGCGATGCTTTGCGTGGAGGCTGTAAGGAATCATACTGTATCCGATGATTCTTCACGGCCTACCATTTACGGCGCCGAGGACTTTCGGGCTGAATAAAGCGGCTTCAACTAATCGCTCCTTTGTTTTCAATCGGTTGAATGTTCGGGCGGGGGGCATCGCGCTACACTCTGGGTAGGCGCGCCCGCCGTTAGAATGGGGCAGCGCCGCTATAATAAGAGCGTCCCCCTCAAATGAATCCTGCCCAGGTTGATCTGAAGCAGACTGTCAATCTGCCTCGTACGAACTTTTCGATGAAGGCGAATCTCGCCCAGGCGGAGCCCAAAATGCTTCAGCGATGGGCAGCGGAAGATTTGTACGGTGAGATCCGCAAATCGCGCGCGGGCAAGCCGGTCTACATTCTGCATGACGGGCCGCCTTACGCCAACGGACGCATTCACCTTGGCACGGCGTTCAATAAAATCCTGAAAGACTTCATTGTCAAATCGCGCACCATGGCGGGGTTTGACGCGCCATATGTGCCGGGCTGGGATTGTCACGGTCTGCCGATCGAGCATAAAGTCGATCAGGAATTAGGCGCGAAAAAAGCCCAGATGTCGGCCGCGGCGGTTCGCCGTGTGTGTCGCAAGTATGCCGAGAAGTGGGTCAATCTTCAAAGGGAAGATTTCAAACGGCTGGGTGTGCTGGGCCGTTGGGATGAACCTTATCTCACGATGGCGCCGGCGTATCAGGCGACAATCGCGCGGGCGTTTGTCGATTTTCTTGACAAGGGCTACGTATATAAAGGGCTGAAGCCGGTCAACTGGTGTCTGCATGACAAGACCGCGCTGGCGGAAGCGGAAGTTGAGTATGAGAATCACCGGAGTCCCTCGGTGTGGGTTCGTTTTGCGTTGTCGTCGGATGCGGCAGCGATCGACGCCGCGCTGGCCGGCAAAACGGTTTATGGCCTGATCTGGACGACGACGCCATGGACGCTTCCGGCTAATTTAGGAATCGCGTTTCATCCGAAGTACGAGTACGTTGCGGTGGAGGTTGAAGGCGCGGTTTACATTGTGGCGGCCGATCTGTTGGCGGCGACGGCGGCGAAGTGTGGGTGGGGCGCGCCGGATGGCACATTGGAAATATTGGCCCGATTCCATGGACACAAGCTGGACCGCGCGGTGTTTCGGCATCCGTTTCTGGATCGCGAATCGCTCGGCATGGTCGGCGATCATGTGACGCTCGAACAGGGCACGGGCGCGGTTCATACGGCGCCTGGGCATGGCCAGGAAGACTACGTCATCGGCATGCAGTACGGATTGCCGGTGTACTGTCCGGTGGATCCGGCGGGAAAGTTTTACGAGGCGGAAGGCGCTGCCGGCGGTGTGCCGGAACAACTGCTGGGCAAGACGGTCTGGGAAGCGAATCCGCTAGTGGTCGAGATTCTGAAGGAACACGGCGCGCTGCTGGGGCTCGAATACATCGAGCATTCGTATCCGCACTGCTGGCGCTGCCATAACGCCACTATTTTCCGGGCCACCGACCAGTGGTTCATCGGAATGGATAACAACGGGCTGCGGGAAAAGGCGCTGGATGCGATCCATGCGGTGAAGTGGATGCCGGCATGGGGCGAAGAGCGGATCTCGAACATGATCGCCACGCGGCCCGACTGGTGTATCTCGCGGCAGCGCGTGTGGGGCGTGCCGATTGTGGTGTTTTATTGCGAGCAGTGCAGCGAGCCGCTGACGGATCGCAAGATACTGGATCCGGTGGTGGACCTGTTCGCCGAGCATTCAGCCGACATCTGGTTCGAGAAGGACGCGAAAGATCTGATCGCTCCTGGGACGGTGTGCGCGAAGTGCGGCGGGGCTTCGTTTCGCAAAGAGAACGACATTCTGGATGTATGGTTCGATTCCGGGTCGAGCCATCTGGCGACGCTGAACGAGAGGTTCGGGCTGGCGTGGCCGGCCGATCTTTATCTGGAAGGCGGCGATCAATACCGGGGCTGGTTCCATAGCTCTCTGCTGATCGGAGTGGGGCTGCGCGGGGCTGCGCCGTATCGCGGATGTGCGACGCATGGATGGGCGCTCGACGGCGATGGGCGGGCGATGTCGAAATCGGTCGGCAACGTGATCGCGCCGGAAGAAATCATAAAAGAGTACGGCGCGGATCTGCTGCGGCTGTGGTCGGCGTCGGTTGAATTCAGCGAAGACGTGCGCATCTCGCCGACGATTCTGGTGCGTTTGTCGGAAGCGTATCGCAAGCTGCGCAATACGTTTCGCTATGCGCTGGGCAATCTGCATGACTTCCGGCCGGAAGACGCGGTGGCGGGAGAAGAACTGCTCGAAATCGATCAATGGATTCTGGTGCGGGCGGAAGAGTTAGTGGCGCGCTGCCGTATCTGGTATGACGAGCTCGCGTTTCATAAGGTGTATCGCGCGGTGTATGACTTCGCGACGATCGATCTGAGTTCGATCTACTTCGATGTACTGAAAGACCGGCTGTACACTTCAGCCACTAAGTCGCACGCGAGACGCAGTGCGCAGACTGCGCTGCACCGGCTGGCACTGGCGCTGGTGCGAGTGCTGGCGCCCATCATGAGCTTCACGATGGAGGAGATCTGGCCGCATCTGGGGCAGACGGGCAGTGTGCATACGGCATATTTTCCCGAGGCGGCGGATCTTACAGCGGGAATTGGCGCGGAGGCGAGGAAGCGCGTCGAAAACTGGGCGCGGCTGGTGGCCTTGCGGGACAGCGTGTTGAAGAGTCTCGACACGGCGCGACAGGAGAAATTAATTGGCGCTCCGCTGGAAGCGCGGGTTCGACTGGCAGCCGATGCGGAACTGCATCCTCTGCTGGCAGAGTACGTCAATGAGTTACCGGGGCTGTTCATTGTGTCGCAGGTGGAGCTGAGTAACAATACGGCGGACGGTCTGGATGTGAAGATCGAGCGGGCGCTGGGTGAGAAGTGCGAGCGGTGCTGGAAGTATACAGAGGACGTTGGTTCGGCGCCGGAGTTACCTACGGTTTGCGCCGCCTGCGCGGCCGCGGTACGGGAAATGACTGGTAATGGATAAAGCTAACGGCGTTCGAAGGATCACGGCACTGGTTATAGCCGTTATCGTATTCGTGGTGGACCGGGCGAGTAAGTCGATGGTGGAAAGCCGGTTGAGCGCCTATGATTCGAAGACCGTCATACCGGGATTTTTCAATATCGTGAGGTCGGACAACACTGGCGTGGCTTTTGGAATGTTTGCTTCCGCACACAACCTGGTGTTAGTAGGCGTGTCGCTTGCCGCCGTACTTTTGCTGGCGATTATGTTGTGGCGGATCGACCGTCTCGACGTGCTCTCGGCAAACGGGCTGGCGTTGATTTTTGGCGGTGCGCTGGGGAATGTGTACGACCGGGTTGAGTTTGGGCGCGTGACTGACTTTCTCGATTTCTACGCGGGTACCTATCACTGGTACACATTCAATATTGCCGATGCGTCTATCTTCTCGGGCGCCTGTTTGCTTCTGCTGAGTATGGCGCGCGCATAATATGTTTCCCTATCTGATCCACATCGGAAGTTTTTCACTGCCTACTTACGGCGTGCTGGTGGCGCTGGCGTTCCTGACGGCACTTTCGCTGGCCTCACGCTTTGCGAAACAGCGCGGGCTGAGTAATGAAAAGATCGTGAATCTGGGAGTCTATTGCGCGCTGGTGGGTATGGCCGGGGCTAAGGTTCTGATGATCGTGCTGGACCCGGAGTACCGCGAACATCCGCTTGAAATATTCACGCTGGCAACGCTGCAGAGCGCGGGGATATTCTTCGGTGGATTTATCGCAGCTCTGGTGTTTGCGTATTTTTACATGCGCAAACAGGGTCTGCCGGTGCTGGCTACGTCCGATCTGTTCGCGCCGGGATTGGCGATCGGACATGGCATTGGACGTCTGGGATGCTTTGCCGCCGGCTGCTGCTGGGGTAAGCCGACGCATCTGCCGTGGGCGGTCACGTTCACGAATACGAGCGCGACAACGGGTGTACCGCTCGGCATTGCTCTGCATCCGACGCAACTCTACGAAGCATTTGCGGAGGGCATTATCTGTCTGATCCTGCTGCGGCAATATCATCGGCCGCACAAGGACGGCCAGGTGATTGGGATGTACCTTCTTCTCTATGGGCTGGTCCGATTTGGAGTTGAATTCCTGCGCGACCATGATTCGCTGAATCCGTTCGGCGGACCATTCACGCTGGAACAGTGGTTGTCATTGGCGCTGGGGGCGGTCGGTGTGTGGCTGGTCTTCAGAGGTCGAATTGGCGAGACGGCGGGATCCATACCTGCCGCGCCTCGCGCGATTTGACGACGTCGAAATCGTAGTAGGTCTGGAAGAGATCGCGCTGGGAAGCGAAGTTCGCGACGACCAACCTGGCGACTTCGAGCCGGGGCAATCCGGACGGCAGTGACTCAAGATAGTTGGTTATTACTTCGACCCAGAAGCGGGTCAGGGTTTCGTGATAGCCGCTATCTTCGGTGTTCCGGCCACCCTGACTCAGGTTGTAGTGCTTGATGCTGTCACGCAGGCGATCCATGGAGTTGAGGTTTTCGCGGATGTAGCAGGCTGCTACCGCGAGATGGTGAATGTGACGCCAGTCGGCGATGGGCCAGGTTCCGGCTTCGAAATGCGAGAGTAACGCAGCCAGAGTTTCATCGCTCGACAGGAACTCGGGATTCATCGGGCTATTGTAGCGGGAAACAAAAAGCCCCGAGGCGGTTAGGCCCCGGGGCTGGTTAGTGGTGAGTGAGTACGGTTTAGAAGACGTACTTCAGAGCGAGCTGCATCAGGCGGGGATTCACCGACATGCTGGTGATCTGGCCGAAGTTGCCTAACGCGTAGTTGGTCGCCGGGTTGCTGAATTGCGGATGGTTGAGCAGGTTGAAGAACTCGGCTCTCAACTGCATCACCGCGTTCTCGTGGATTCCGCCCACTCGTGTGGTCTTGCCGAGTGTGGCGTCAAAGTTGAATTGGCCGGGACCAAGAATCGGTCCGATTCCAATGTTGCCGTAACCGGTACCGCCGGTGCCCGCTACTCCCGGGGTCGCGCCGATGATCGGGATTGTTGTGAGAGCGGCAGTATTGAAATATCCCAAACCGCCGGTTGCGCCGCCGAGCCTCTGACCCAGAGGACCCGAATTGGCGAGGTTCGCGTAGGTTTCGCCCGGGGCGATCTCGGCAGCCGAGAGAGCCGCGCTGGGTGAGCCGCTGAGGCCATAGATGGCGCCACCTCTGCTGTCTGTGAGGATCAGTGGTTGACCGTCCTGGATGGTGGTGACACCGGCCAGAGTCCAGCCGCCGAGTAAGTGCCCAGCCATGCCTTTCAGGTTGTTACCCGGAAGGTTGTACTGGTAGTTAATCACGATTCGTTGCGGACGATACTGAGTGTTGAGTCCGTATTGCGCCTGAAGGTTGAGCGGACTATTGAAATTGGATCCGCTTGCCACTTCAAAGTCATTGAAGGCTCTCGAGAAGGTATAAGCAGCCTGGAAAGTAAGTCCGTGAGACAACTGCTTACGCACGGTTACCTGCAGACTGTTGAATTTCTCGGCACCGTTGGTGGTCGCGTACTGCATGCCGGTGGGAGACATTCCGAGGTAAGGAACGCGAAGAGTTGCGTTACTCACGGTGTTTTCGGTGACGACGCCCCAGATCGGCGCGGTCGGGCTGGCGAGTTGAGCCGGATTCAGTTCCTGCAGGTTCTCGGACTGATGAATGCCATGAGAGCCGACATAGCCGAGTTCCAGCACCCAGCGGGGGAGGAATTCGTACTGAACGTTGAAGTTCCATTCATAAACCAGCGGCGTCTGCATGGTTTCATACATGGAGGTCTGCGTGATGTTGGACGACATCTGGAAGGGAACCTGGACGCTGTTGGCTGAATTCGCCTGCGAGAAATTCACCCAGCGTTCGGGGAATTCACCGACGTGATAATTCTCGAAGGGAGCAGCCAGCGAGGAGAATTGGTTCGTCGCGGTGCTCTGATCGAGGGTAGGGGCGTAGGGCGGGCTCTGTTCGATGGAGTGAACGATGTTGTTACCGTCGATGCGATCGAAGAAGAAGCCGAAGCCGCCACGCACGACGAGCTTGCTGCTGCTGGTGGGCTGGTAAGCGAAGCCGAGGCGCGGTGCGAAGTCATCTTTCGGACTTCCACTCTTCAGGCTGACCAGGTTGCCGGAACTGATGATACCGGCGGGCAACGGTCCGTAAGTGGAGGTGCTGTAGTTAGACGGCACAACCCATCCGGCATAGCTGCCTCCAGTGGGGAAGAGCGGTTGTCCGACTGTGGGAGTCTGAGTGGTGATGGGCTCGGGCACGGTGAGGATCTGTGACGGCCACATGTTGACGGCGTTGCCGTACTTGTCGGAAAGCAAGCCGTCATATTCCCAGCGAACGCCGAGGTTGACAGTCAGGCGCTGGCTGAACTTCCAGTCGTCCTGAGCGAATCCATTGGCGTTCTTCATGCGGTAACCGTGAACGATACCGCTGGGTGAACTGGCAACGTCGTAGTTGGAAGTATTCAGAACGTTGCTGAAGCTGGAACCGTTGCAGGTAGCACTCGCGGCGCCGCAAGCGCCAGGCAGACCGATCAGAAAATCGTCGAAGGTCTGGAAGGCCATGATGCCGTGGGAGAGCCAGGAGCCGACCCAGGTCCAGCGAGTGTCTTCCCACTCGCCGCCGAAGCGGAAGGTGTGTTTGCCTTTGGTCCAGGAAAGCTGATCGCCAAAGCCGATGGTGGTCTGGTTATGTGTGACGTTGTTGGTGCTGCCGAAAGCCAGGAACTGACCTGACACACTGATTTGAGGAGGCAGTGGACTGTTGCCGCCGAGCAATCCCTCACCGGGTGTAGCGCATTGTCCCTGCGATGCGGCTGCCGTGCCACACGTGGGATAGATATTGGTCGCGTACGAGCCCGTACCGGGGTTCTGCGTCTGGGCATTGGTGGAGCGCAGGATGCTGCCGCGGAACTCGTTGACAATGTTATTGGAAATAATCGTCGTGAGTTTTTCGACGGCATTTTTATAACCATAGGTGGTGCTTCCCGGAAGACCCGGCAACGAAGCCGTGCCGCTCCCGAAAAAGTTAATCGACTGCGGTTCAGCGGACGTGAAGTATTTGCTGGAAATCGTGTTCTTTGCATTCAGAATATAGTCAAAATTCAGCATTCCCTGATATTGATGGTCGATAGCCGGGTTGGTATATGCCTGGCCTGCAAGGAAGTTGGCTGATCCTGAACTGAGGATGGCATACGAACCGTTGGCCGTTGTGGCCTGCAGATAGCGCATGGCGTAGGGATTGATGTTCGATCCATCGCAAGCGACCTGAGTGCCCGTGCCGGCTCCGCCACCGCCGGGGTTCGTCTCGAAGGAGGTGCTGCCCGGATGGCTGCTGGGGCAAAGCGCAGCCCCGAGTTGCGCCTGGAATGCCGCAGCTGTGGGATCATTCACGCCGGTGATGCTGGTGGTGCCGCGTGGGCCTGTGGGAACCGGTGGAAGCGTGATGCCGGTCGAAAAGCCCTGACCTACGGATCCATTTTTCTGGCCGGTCTGCTGATAGGAGCCGAAGACGAACAGCTTGTCTTTCTTGATGGGTCCGCCGAGTACGCCGCCGAACTGATTTTGATTGAAAATCTGTTTGGCGCCGCCGATGCAAGCCGCTGAAGTAGGGGCTGCACCGCACTGGCGATTGCGGAAGAAGTCAGTCGCGTTGAGATCGGTATTGCGGAAGAACTCGAACGCTGACCCGTGAAGGGTATTGGTACCTGACTTAGTGACGACGTTGACGTTGCCGCCGGCATTGCGCCCGTAGCCTGCGTCATATAAGGAAGTCTGAATCTTGAATTCTTCGAGGGCATCAGGATTCGGAATCGGAATAGCGCTGTAGAAGCCGGGAATCACGGACCCGCCTTCGATTGAGGCCAGAGCTACGCCGTCCATCATGTAATTGTTCTGGGTGGTAAGAGCACCGTTGACGGCTGTATCGACGCCACCTGCGCCGAAGCCGGACGCATTGTTGACGCTGGCATTTGCTCCAGCGGAAAGTCCGATTAGATTGGTGTAATTACGAGTGGTAAGTGGAAGCGCAGTGGCTGTGTTGTTGTTGACCACAGTACCCATGGCTGAACTGGAAGTCTGCACCGTCTCGACGTTGGCTTCGACAGTGATCTCCTGTCCCTGGGCGCCGACTTCGAGATTGCGATCTACCGTCTGGGTTTCGGTCACGTTTACGGTGACGGGAACTTCGACGGTTTTAAACCCCGCGGCGCTGATCTTCACGCGATAGGAGCCGGGCGGTAACAAAGGGAACTGGTATTGGCCAGCGGCATTGGTGGTCCCATTGCGTACCTGACCGGTGTCTGGGTTGGTGGCTACGACTGTGGCGTTGGGAATAACGCCCGCGGACATGTCTGTGACGGTTCCAGTGATGGCGCCGGTACTAACGGTTTGAGCCAGCAGCGACGAAGCGGCGAGACTCAGTAAAAGTAGGCAAGACGCGACAAAGCGCCGCCCTGACGAGCGTATGTGATGCATTAAACCCCCTACGCGAACTCAGTAGTAAGCCCATGACACTTACAAATCCTTACTGAGATGGGTTGGACTCTATCCAACTGGGGGAGCGGAGTCAAGCCTCGTGGGCTTTTATTTTCGTAAAGAGGTGGAGGAGCTTGCGGAGGCAAACAAAAAGCCCCGCGGCGATTAGTCGCAGGGCGTGTAACTGTCCGAAGTTTGCGAGGCTGAAGTTGGTCGCCGGGTTGCTGAATTCATTCGACACGCCACCGCCAGTTGGCGATTTCCGGCATGTCTTCGCCGCGCTCGCGGACATACAGGTTGTGATCGATCAGCTTGTCGTGGAACTGCTGCCGTACATGCGCTGAGATACCAGCGAGGCGCGGCACGCGGTCCAGCACGTCGATGGCGAGATGGAAACGGTCAATTTCATTGCGGACGCACATATCGAAAGGAGTGGTTGTGGTGCCCTCCTCTTTATAGCCGCGGACGTGCAGTTGCTGGTTGGTTCGGCGATAGGTGAGCCGGTGAATGAGCCACGGATAGCCGTGATAGTTGAAGATGATCGGCTTGTCTTTAGTGAAAAGCGAATCGTATTCGTGGTCCGGCAGACCGTGGGGATGCTCGGTGGGGGGTTGAAGGGCCATTAAGTCAATCACGTTGACGAGCCGCATCTTCAGATCCGGCACGTGGCGGCGCAGCAGGTCGACGGTTGCCAGAGTTTCGAGTGTGGGAACATCGCCGGCGCAAGCCATCACGACGTCGGGTTCCGAGGCGTCGTCATTGCTGGCAAAGTCCCAGATGGCGATGCCCGCCGTTGCGCACCGGATAGCATCATCCATGTTCAACCATTGAGGTGAAGGTTGTTTGCCGATGACAATCACGTTGACGTAGTTACGGCTCTTCAGACAATGGTCGGTGACGGAGAGCAGCGTGTTGGCATCCGGAGGAAGATAGACGCGGACCACCTCGGCTTTCTTGTTAACGACATGATCGATGAATCCGGGGTCCTGGTGACTGAAGCCGTTGTGATCCTGGCGCCAGACGTGAGAAGTCAGCAGATAATTCAGCGAAGCGATGGGGCGGCGCCATTCGATGTGGCGCGTTACTTTAAGCCATTTGGCGTGCTGGTTGAACATCGAATCGATGATGTGGATGAACGCCTCGTAGCAGGAAAAGAAACCATGCCGGCCAGTGAGCAGATAGCCTTCGAGCCATCCCTGGCACATGTGTTCGCTGAGCACTTCCATGGCGCGTCCGTCCGGCGCGACGTGATCGTCGGTCGGAATAATCTCCGCGGCTGACATGCGGTTGGTGGCTTCGAATACGGCATTCCAGCGATTGGAAGCGGTCTCATCGGGAGAGACGATGCGGAAGTTATCGCGATTGGCCTCGATAATGTCGCGAATGAATCCGCCCATAACGCGGGTAGCCTCGGCATCGGTGGCGCCGGGTTGTTTCACTTCAACCGCGTAGCCTGTGAAGTCGGGAATCTCGAGGGAGCGCAGCAACAGGCCGCCGTTAGCCTGCGGATTGGCGCTCATACGGCGATCGCCCTGGGGCGCGAGTTCAGCGAATTCGGCGCGAAACCGGCCGTGGTCGTCGAACAACTCTTCGGCTCGATAGCTGTGCATCCAGGTCTCGAGCATGGCGAGTTCGTCGGGGCGTGTACGCACGGCGTCGAGCGGCACCTGATGCGCCCGAAAGCTGCCTTCCAGCGGTTTGCCATCGAGAAACTTCGGGCATGTCCAACCCTTGGGAGACCGAAGGACGATCATCGGCCAGGGACGGCGTGTCGAGAAGCCGTGACTGCGGGCGTCGTTTTGAATGGATTGAATCTCGGCGATCGCCTCGTCCATGGCCTGCGCCATCGCCTGATGCATTACATCGGGATCTGAACCTTCTACAAACCAGCAGCGATATCCATAGCCGACGAAAAGCGATTCGAGCTCGGCATGAGGGATGCGGGCGAGGACGGTAGGGCCGGCGATTTTGTATCCATTGAGGTGAAGGATAGGGAGGACGGCGCCGTCGCGAGCCGGATTGATGAATTTGTTGGAATGCCAACTGGTGGCGCAAGGGCCGGTTTCGGCTTCACCATCTCCGACCACGCAGCAGGCGAGGAGATCGGGATTATCGAAGACAGCGCCGTAAGCGTGAAGCAGAGAGTAGCCCAACTCGCCGCCTTCGTTGATTGACCCGGGAGTTTCGGGAGCGGCGTGGCTGGGGATGCCTCCCGGAAACGAGAACTGGCGAAACAGGCGCTTCATTCCCTCTTCGTTTTGGGCGATGTGGGGATAGATTTCGGAGTAAGTGCCTTCAAGGTAGGTGTTGGCGACCATACCGGGCCCGCCATGGCCGGGACCGCATACGTATATTGCGTTCAAGCCCCGCTCCTTAATGAGCCGGTTCATGTGGACATACACGAAATTGAGTCCGGGGGTGGTGCCCCAATGGCCGAGCAAGCGCGGCTTGATCTGCTCGCGGGTCAGTGGCTCGCGAAGCAGGGGGTTTTCCATCAAATAGATCTGACCGATGGAAAGGTAATTAGCGGCACGCCACCAGGCGTTCATGCGGCGCAACAGGTCGGGCGTCAACGGTTGTTTCGGGGAGGCATCCTGCATACCGGATTGTGACATTTCGAAGTGAGGCCGGGGCGGTGTGAGTGTTAACGTGAGCGGAGTGAAACGCGAATTGGGGATGCGCGATGTCACGTTGCTGGCAATTGCCTGCGTGGTGGGTCCGCGCTGGATTGCGGCGGCGGCGCATGCGGGTCCGGGAACCATCGTTCTTTGGTTGGTAGCAGCCGTTCTGTTTCTGGTGCCATTGGCGATCGCAGTGGCCGCGCTCACGGTCAGGCATCCGCAGGACGGCGGACTTTATGTGTGGACGCGGGCCGACTTCGGGCCGTGGAACGCCTTCCTTGCGTTCTGGGTTTACTGGATGGGCATCGCGTTCTGGTTTCCCAGCGCGGCGCTGTTCTACGTCAGCATCACGCTCTCGGCCATGGGAGTGAAGGCCAGCCCGGCGCTGTTGATCGGCGTGTCACTGGCTACGTTGTGGATTGCCCTCGGCACGAATATGGTCGGAGTACGGATTGGCAAGTGGACAGAGAATGTGGGCGCGACAGCAGCATGGGTGCTGGGCGTATTGCTGATGGCGCTGGCCGTGATTGTGGGTAAGCAACGAGGTTCGGCGACGCAACTCGACCTGGCGCCGAAGTTCGATTGGGAGACGATAGCGTTCTGGTCCGGCATTGCTTACGCGATGAGCGGACTTGAAATGGTGGGGCTGATGGGCGGTGAGATTCGCGATCCGGCACGCGTGCTGCCCCGCGCCGCCTGGATCTCGTCGCTGTTCGCCACCGTCTTTTATGCCGGAAGTACGCTGGCGCTTCTGATACTGCTTCCTGCCGCGAAGATTAGTGAGATTGACGGTCTGGCGCAGGCGGGCGGGGCGGCGGCGGCTGTACTCGGCGGTCCTTTTGGAGGCCATTGGATCGCACCGGCGATTGCGTTGCTCGTGCTGCTCAGCGCCATTGGACAGTTTGGCGGGTTGGGCGCTACCGTGTCGCGTCTGCCCTTCGCGGCGGGGACGGACCACCTGCTGCCCCGCATATTCGGCAAACTCCATCCACGTTGGGGAACGCCGTGGATTTCCATGCTGGTGCTGGGCGGTGTCGCCACCACGCTGCTTATCGTGACTCAGTTCGGTGACACGATTCGGGCGGGCTACCAGACCATGGTGTCGCTGATGGTTATCGCCGGATTTCTACCTTACCTTTACATCTTTGGGAGTGCGTGGAAACTGGGAGCCCGGACGAGCGCCGTATGCGGTTCATTCGTGACCGCCGTGGCAATTCTCGCATCGATCGTACCGACGGCGGAGATCCACCGGGTCTGGCTGTTCGAAGGGAAACTGGCGGCAGGGACGGTTGCAGTGATTGGATCAGCGGGCCTGGCTTATCGTCGAAGCGGCGGGCGAAACAGCAGGCCCAGCGCCGGCGAGAGTTGAGTCAATCTTTGAGGCCAGTAATTCGTAGGTAGCGGAGCCAGGGTTGTAGAGACGCACAATGCCATTGCGGTCGAGCAAAACCATGGTGGGTGTCGTACTGACTCCATAACGCCGGAAGTTTTCCTCGCTCAGAGGAATATCGACCGCGCCGAGGCCTGCATAGTAATGCGCGTAGACGTCGGCAATGTATTTGGTCTCGACGGCCGGTGGCGCGTCGACTCCTCCGGCTACGTAGCCATAGTGCTGGGTGGGCGCAACCACGACGAGACCTTTTGGTCCGTAAACGGACTGCAACTTTTCGACTATCTGGATTTCCGCTTTACAATCGCTGCACCAGTGCGCCCAAAGGAAAAGCAAAACGGGATGACCGTGATATGCGGTGAGCGGTTGCGGGCGGCGCGCGCCGATCCATTGCGCCTCGTCCAGTGCGGGCGCGGGTTTGCCTTCGAGAGTCAGCAGGTTCAGGTTTTTCTGCAGGCGGGCAGCTATGGAAGTGGCCTGCCAGTGTTTGACTTCATCGCGCAAAAAGACTACGGCTTCGTCGCGACGGCCAGCCTGAGCGGCGGACTGGGCCTCGACTTCGATGGATGCGCCGAGGGCGGTGGGTAAGTGCGGTTCGGCGTCGAGCGATCGATGCGTCAGTTGCTGCAGCGCGAGGGTGCGGACCTCATTGGCATTTTTGTCCGCGGCGGCGAAGTTGTGTTGCTTCAGTTGAGCGCGGCCGATCCAAGAGAGCGCCTCGATATATTCAGGAGTGGCGCCGGCGGTCTTGTGGTACGCGTCGAGAAGAGCCTGGGCGGTTGCGATGTTACCTGACAAGGCGGCCATCTCGACGAGGGGAACAATGGAGCGAACCTGGGCAACGGCGGCAATCGATAGCAAGGCGAGCGAGGTTAATACGGTTTTTTGCACAGGTATTCTCACGTTAATGCTAGCAATTTTAAACGCGGGCGGCGCGCATCAGTTCGGCGGCATTGCGCAGGGCTTCGGGCGTGAGATGCTGGCCGCTCAGCATGCGGCCGATTTCTTCCGTGCTCTCTTTCGGAGCAAGTTCTTCGATCTGGGCAACGGTACGACCCGCGCGTTCTTCTTTTCCCACCTTATAGTGATGGTCGGCAAAACATGCGATCTGAGCCAGATGAGTCACGCAAAGAACCTGATTTTCGGCGGACAAGGCGCGCAGCCTGCGAGCCACACCTTCGGCGGCGCGACCACCAATGCCTGCGTCGATTTCATCGAAGACCAGGGTGCGGGGGGCGCCTGTTTTGGCTGTGGCGTGAGTGCCTACGAGACAAGTTTTGAGGGCGAGGGCTATGCGGGAGAGTTCGCCGCCGGACACGACACGATCGAGCGGCTTCGGTTCTTCGCCCACGTTGGGTGAAACCAGAAAGGCGATAGCGTCGGAACCGTTTTCGGACCATGGAGCCGGTTCGACGCGCACCTCGAAGCGCGTCCGTTCCATGGCCAGCGGTTTTAGTTCCTGCTCGACTCGCTTCGCCAGTTCACGGCCGGCGGCGGTCCTGCAGCGGGTAAGGCCGGTGGCGGCGTTTTCGTATTCCGTTGCCAAACGCAGGCGTTCCCGCTTCAATTCTTCGAGGCGCTCACCGGCGGTTTCTATCTCGCGAATTTTCAGCGCGACGTCATCGCCGAACGCGACGATCTCCTGTACTGAGTTGCCGTATTTCCTCTTCAGGCGATCGATGGCAACCAGGCGTGTTTCCACTTCTTCGAGCCGGGCGGGATTGGCTTCGATGCGTCCCAGATAATCGCGCAGGGAGAACGCTGCGTCCTGAATCGCAATCAAGGCCGGCTCGAGCGATTGGCGTATGCTCTCCATCGGCGGATCGATTCGGGTCAGTTCATCAACCTTTTTAGCGGCCGCGCGTACCATGTGCAGCGCCGATTCAGGTGACTCGTAAAGCAATTCGTAGGCAGCCCCGGCATTTTCGAGCAGCCGGCCGGCATTCAACTGGATGCGGCGTTCGGCTTCGAGCTCGATATCTTCGTCGGGTTTCAACTCCGCGGTTTCAATCTCGCGGCGCTGAAATTCCCAGAGATCGAGCAGACGCAGTTTTTCCTGATCCGCAGTTTCGAGGACGGTGATGGCGGCGGACACGTTGCGCCACGCGGTGAAGAGTTGCTTCACGAGCCCCCGTTTTTTTTCGGAATGAGCGCCCTCGGAATGAGAGCCATCGGAATGAGAGAACGCATCGAGCATGGCCAGTTGCGCGGAGGCTTCGAAGAGGAGCTGCTGATCGTGCTGGCCGTGGATGTCGCCGAGATGGGGAGCAAGATCTTTCAGGAGCGCGACCGTGGCTGGGCGGTTATTTACCCAAACTCGACCTTTGCCACTAGCCAGAATTTCGCGGTCGAGCAGCAGTTCGGAACCGGAACTTTCGAAACCGGCCTCAGTGAGAACGCGGATGGCTGAGGGCGCGGCTTCGAAAACACCGGACACACGAGCTCGATCCGCGCCGGAGCGGATCATTTCGGTGGAAGCGCGACCGCCGAGCAGAAGACCGAGGGCGTCCACCACGATCGACTTGCCACTCCCGGTTTCGCCGGTGAGGAGGTTCAGACCCGCGTGAAAACGCACTTGCAGGCGATCGACCACGGCGTAGTTTTCGATCACGAGCTCTTCGAGCACTCGAAACGATTATAAAGATGTGGTCTGCGTGCTCGATCAACGAGCCGCTTCAGCAGTAAGGGCCGTGCGGTCCGGGATAAGCTGATCGTGATGCGATTTACCTGTCTGCTCACTGTTCTGATCGCCGCCGCGGCGCCGTTGTTGCAGGCTCAAACCTCCGCTGGCATCGGCGGCGTGGTCGCAGCCGATGCGAAAGTCGAGCTGGTGCAGGAAGGGTTCACCTTTTTGGAAGGCCCGGTGGGCGCGCCGGACGGTGGGCTTTATTTTTCCGACATCATGGGCGCCAATAAGACGATGCGGCTGGACCCAGCGGGAAAGGTCAGTGTTTTCCACGAAAATACCAACGGCACGAATGGTCTGGTTTTGCTCAAAGACGGCAGCTTGATTGGGGTGGAAGGTGACGGTCTCAGGGTCTCGAAGCGCAGTGTGGATGGCAAAGTAACGGTTCTGACGGAAGGCGCACCGGGCAAGCCCTTGCTTTCGCCGAACGATCTGATTATGGACCGCAAGGGCGGGATTTACTTCACCGATCCGGGACCTCGTCCGGTGGTGCCGGGGCGCAAGGCGTTTGTTTATTACCTTCCGGCCGGGGCCCGGGAGCCGGTTTTGCTGGACGAGACCATCGCGCGCCCGAATGGACTGACGCTGACTCGCGACGGGAAAACGTTGATTGTCGATGACACGGTGGGTGACACGGTTTTCGCGTTCGACGTGCAGCCGGATGGCAGTGTGAAAAATAAACGCCCGTTTGCCAAATTGCACGACACCCACGCTGGTGCTGAGAGTGGAGCAGATGGATTAGCGATCGATCGTGCGGGCCGTCTGTTCATTTCAACTGTCAGTGGCGTGCAGATATTCGATTCCTCGGGTAAATATCTGGGCATGATCGCTGTGCCGCGCCAGCCTTCGAATGTGGCCTTCGCCGGGCCGGGAAAGCGGACTTTGTATATCACCGCGAGGCAGGGTCTTTACCGAATAAAAACTCTGACTCGCGGGCCTGACCGATTGGGGAAATAGTCTTAGTGCTTTGCCGGTGGTGCGGGCACGGGACTGGGTTTCTGACCCGGTGGAGCACCCGGCTTCTGCGCCGCCGGCGCGGGTGCCGGCGCGCCTGGGGCCGCTGCTTCCGGTGGCTGATTCGGGGCCGGCGGGGGCGTCTGATATTGAATGATCATGGTGACCCGGCGGTTGGTCGGGTCACTGGGGTTAGCCGGGTTGCGCGGACTCTGGTCCGCAAAGCCGCGTATCTGCGTAACCTGATCTTCCCGCATTCCCTGAGACTGCATAAGGCGTCGGGCCGCATTCGCGCGATCCGAGGAAAGCTCCCAATTGGAATAGCCCACGCCTTTTCCGGAGAAAGGTTTGGAATCGGTGTGGCCTTCAATAGTGATCTTGTTGGGCAGCTTGCCAATTTCCGTGGCTAGTTTGCCAAGCAGATCTTTGCCGGACGAAGTGGGCGCCGCGTTGCCCGATTCGAAAAATAGCGAGTCTTCGCCTTCCAGAAGTTCGATACGCAGGCCTTCGGTGGTAACGGTCAGGACCACGTTATCGCGAACCTTCTCGAGGCCTGATGTCTGATGCACCGCCTGCTCCAGTTTGTCTTTGAGCTTCGGCATGTCATCCTTTTTGATCGTCAGGCTTTCGGTGCCATTGCCGCGCAGTCCATTGCCTACATCCTTGCCGTGGCCGTTGGGATCGGTGAAATAACCGCCGATCGCCTTTTTCACCTGTTCACTGCTATTCAGGAGCCAAAGCACCATGAACAGAGACATCATCGCGGTAACGAAGTCCGCATAAGCCACCTTCCAGGCTCCGCCGTGATGAGCCGCATGTCCCTTCTTATTGCGCTTAATGATGATGATCGGCTGGACGGGTGCGTTCACGGTCAGGCCGCCTTTGCTGCAGCAGGGGCCGCGGCTGAGCCACCCTTGCAGGCGGCTTCCAGATCCTGAAACGTGGGACGGAGTTCCGGCGGCACGGCGCGCCGGGCGAACTCGACTGCGATCATGGGAGCCATTCCCCTGGCGAATGCCATCAAACCAGCTCGAAGCATTTGATAGTAGCGGGATTCCGCGTCAAAATTCTTTTCCAGACTGGCGGCGACGGGAGCCACCACGCCGTAACAGAGCAGAATGCCCAGGAAGGTGCCGACCAGGGCGGCGGCAACTTTTTCTCCGATTTGTTCCGGAGGACCACCGAGTGAACCCATCGTATTGACTACACCCAGCACAGCGGCAACAATGCCGAGGCCGGGCAAGGCGTCGGCGACGGTGGATAAAGACCGGGCTGCAGCGGAAATTTCCTCATGGTGCGTCTCGATATCCTGTTCGACCAGAGTGTCCAGATCGTGAGGCGACACTACGCCGGAAACCGCCGTCCGCAGCGTGTCGCAGACGAAATACAACATGTGATGGTCTTTGATCAGCGAGGGGTATTTGGAGAATACTGCACTTTTGTCCGGATTCTCTACATCTTCCTCCAGCTTAGCCATGCCGCTTTTGCGTGCAAATATGAAGATGTCGCTCAGCATCTTCAGACTTTCGAGGTAGTAGGCAGTGGTAAATTTGCTCCCAGCCAGGATTCCGAGGATGCTTTTGAAGATACGAATCACCAAAGGCATCGGATTGGCAACCAGAAGCGTGCCCAGCCCCGCACCGCAGATGATGAGAAACTCGGCTGGCTGAACTAAGACGAGGAGCTTCCCTTTTTCCATAAGGAAACCCCCGATAATCGAGATGAAAACCACGGCTATGCCAATGATTGCGAACATTTGGGTTATGTTCATTCATCGGCAAAGCCGCGGAAAAACTTGAGGAACGAGATTGAAATCAGTCGGCTTTGACGAGAGGCACGTCCACCAGATGCTCCGAGATGAACCAAACCTGCGCTTCGTTGGTGCGAATCACGTCGCTTACCAGCAAATCGTTGGTGCCGTCATCGCCCTGATCGTCCGCCTGTTTAGCAAACTCCCGGCATTCGCGAAGGATGATTTCATGCGCGTCAAGAAGGCGTGAGATCTGAACGGGAGCTTCTTCCCGGTCCTTCGGCGGCCGCGCGATCCGCGTATTTTCCGCTACATCCGGCGCCATGGCAAAACTGATGCCGCCCAGAGCCTGAATCCGTTCCGCGATTTCATCTACCAACTCGCTTTGTTCGCCGAAATGTTTGTCGAAAAGCAGGTGCAACTGATAGAAGGTGGGTCCGGTCAACTGCCAGTGGTGTTTCTTATAGAGATCGCGCAGTGTCATGGTGTCGACCAGGACCTGGTTCAAAGCATCGACAGAGCTTTTTCGCACATCTTCATCAATGCCGATCGGCAAGTGTTGCCGGACTGTGCCGAACTGCTGGATCGGGGTAGCGTTCTGATGGAGCAGGAATTCCGACCGGTCGGCAATCGCTGTTCCCTTATTTTTATCCTGATCGAGCGCGGCGGTGTTCTGGCCACGCGATCCGTTTTTAGTTTTGGTCTGCATGTTTCTCCTGAGGCTGGATAGGGAAGCAATTCAGGTTCCAGCGGCAGGCTTGTGGACGGAACGCGATAAACTGAAGCTTCTTACACCGAGATAAACAGGAACTAAGAGGAGTTCGATGACACCGAGTGAAGCTCTGCAATACGCCAAGGAGAACGGCGCCCGCCAGGTGGATGTGCGGTTTGCCGACATCCCAGGGCTGCAGCACCACATTTCGTATCCCATTGGAGAGTTGAGCGAAGCGTCGTTTACGGAGGGCTTCGGAATCGACGGATCGAGCATCCGCGGCTGGGCGGCCATCAATGAAAGCGACATGCTGCTGATTCCAGACGCGGCGACAGCTTTTATGGACCCTTTCATGGAGACGCCGACGTTGGTGATGATCGGCGACGTCCGGGACCCCCTGACCCGCCAGAACTATGAGCGCGACCCCCGCTGGATTGCCCGTAAAGCGGAACTCTATCTGCAACAATCCGGCGCGGGAGATACCGCTTATTTTGGCGCCGAAGCGGAGTTTTTTATCTTCGACAACGTGCGCTTCGATCAAACGCCGCACTCCGGTTTCTATTTCATCGATGCCGAAGAAGGGCGCTGGAACTCCGGCCGCGAGAAAGACAACCTCGGCTACCGGCCGCGCTATAAAGAAGGCTATTTCCCCGTTCCGCCCACCGATCATTACCAGGACCTTCGCTCGGAAATGGTCAGCACCATGGAACGCTGCGGACTGGTGATCGAATGTCATCACCATGAAGTTGCCACGGCCGGCCAATGCGAGATCGATCAGCGTTTCAATACCCTGGTGAAATCCGCGGACAACATGATGCTGTATAAGTACATCGTCCGCAACACGGCAAATCAGTATGGCAAAACGGTCACATTTATGCCCAAGCCGATATTCGGCGACAACGGCAGCGGCATGCATACCCACCAGTCGATCTGGAAGAACGGAAAGCCTTTGTTTGCCGGTGATGGCTATGCGGGGCTCAGCACCATGGCGCTCCACTATATCGGCGGTTTGCTGAAGCACGCCCGCGCGCTGTCGGCGATCATCGCTCCTACCACCAACAGCTATAAACGCCTGGTGCCGGGCTATGAAGCGCCGGTAAATCTTGCCTACTCGCGTCGTAATCGTTCGGCAGCCTGTCGAATTCCGATGTATTCGGCCAGTCCGAAAGCCAAACGCGTGGAGTTCCGGCCGCCGGACCCGTCCGCGAACCCGTATCTGGCTTTCGCCGCCATGCTGATGGCAGGGCTTGACGGGATCGCCAACAAAATCGAACCGGGCGAGCCGCTGGACAAAGACATTTACGACCTTTCGCCGGAGGAAATGAAGTCGGTGCCGTCTATGCCCGGGTCTCTCGAGGAAGCACTGAGTTGTCTCGAAGACGATCATCAGTTTCTGCTCAAAGGTGACGTATTCACTGAGGAACTGATCGAGACTTTCATCGAATATAAGCGTAAAGCGGAAGCCGAGGCCATCCGTCTGCGGCCGCATCCTTACGAATTCGCTCTTTACTACGACATTTAGAGTAATTTGCGCGCGGGGTATCGCCCGATGCCCCGCAGTCTTCCTATCTATTCAATCAAAAAAATCTATTTCCTCAGCCTGTATTCGCCCACTTACACTGGATTTTCATCTAGCCTGAAGTGACACCGCGTTAGTATCACTTTTTCTAATTCAAGGAGAAATTGAAGTTATGCGAATCCCGCTCTGTATTTTGGCCCTTGCGGTGTCCTCGTGGGCAGCGCCTATCGACACGCCAGACCAAGCCCCGACGCCTCAGACGCCTCCCGCTGCCGACGCGGCCAAACCGGCGGATGCTACGCCACCAGCGCCTCCGGCGAAGTATGGAGGTTGGGCATTCAGCGCTCTGGCTGACGGATATTTCAACCTGAATCTGGACCATCCGGCCTCGAATCTGAATGAACTCCAGAACTTCGACACGCATTGGGATCAGCCCGAACTGAGTCTGGCGAAGGTCACAATCGACAAATCGGACCAGATGTTAGGTATTCATCTTGACGTGGGCGTGGGCGAAACCATGCGCCTGATTCATGCCGGCGATGAGGCAGCCATCGACCACAAAGGCCTCCGCTATGTCGAACAGATGTACGTGATTCTGAAGCCCACGCACCTTCACGGGACGGAACTCGATTTCGGCCAGTTCGTAACCTCGGCGGGCGCGGAAGTAATTGAAGCCAATGGAAACTGGAACTATTCACGGTCCCTTTTATTCGCTCTGGCTATTCCGTACTACCACTTTGGAGTGCGTAGCACCATCCCGGTTACAAAGGTCTGGACAGTGGGCGCGCAGGTGGTGAATCAGTGGAATACGGTCTGGGGCAGCCACAATAATTTCACGAACGTAGGTTTAACCAGCGCACTGACGCTGCCGAAATATACGTGGAGCTTTAACTACTACGTGGGGCCGAACCATTCCGACGGTTCGCCCGGTAAGCGGAATCTCGGTGACACCACCATCCTTCTCACGCCAAACTCGAAAATCAATGCTTATATCAATGCGGATTACGGGCAGGACAATCGCGCCCTCGGCGGCCACGATGAATGGTACGGTTTGGCGGGAGCCGTTCACTATCAGTTGACGAAGGCAATCGCGATTTCCCCACGCGCTGAATTCATCAACGATAAAACGGGTTTCACGACCGGAACCAAACAGGTCCTTAAAGAAGCAACGATAACGGGCGAGTATAAATACAACGACCATCTGTTGGGTCGGCTCGAATACCGGCGGGATGCTTCCGATCATCCGTTCTTCGATCGTGGCGCTCAGCTGGCACTGGCAAAAGCGGAGACTACTTTGACCCTCGGTGTAATCGTCTCGGTCGGGCCTTACAAATAAACTGCCTGTAGGAAAGTTTTGGCCATCGGAGAGCGGCGGCCGAGGTGTCGGCCGGCGCTTCCGTTTTTGACGGGCTGTGCGAATATTGACAAATGTCGCAGATTCCTTTATATTAGTTGTTGCTTGAGCGATTCCGCTCACCCTCCAGAAGTTCTGAACTAAGTCAGCTCATCTGAACCCTTCCCCTTAGACAGCCAGGTTATTCAGCAAGGACAGCCAGAAAGGTTAGTCAAGTTTGCTACCGGCTTTCTCGCTGACTCATCCTGCTTGCCTGCGGTCACCAAAAGGAAAATTCATGAATCTTCGTCTGATTTCATTCACTTTGTCATCACTGGCCCTTTCCACATCCCTGTTATGCGCCGCCGATCTTACAACCTATCGGAACTTTCGTCTCGGTATGTCGGTCGCCGAAATTACGCAACAGACGGGAGTGATGCCGCAGGAAGTGAAACTGATTTCCAGCCGGCCGGAACGCATTGACGAACTGGATTGGAAAATGAACTGGACTCCTCCGGTTGCGGGTGTACGCGCCGATCCGTTCCGCGAGATTGACTTCCGCTTCTATAACGGGGCTTTGTCTGAGTTAACCGTGACCTATGATCCGGATCGGACAGCGGGGCTGACGGATGCGGATATGGTCGAAGCACTAACCGGCATTTACGGAGCCCCCTCCAAAGCAGCCGTTCCGGATGTCGCGTTCAATACGGGTTATAGCAAAACCGTAAAAGTGCTGGCTCATTGGGAAGATGCGCAGAACCAGCTGAGCGCAGTCCGGTTACCTTACGAAGCCGGGTTCGGAATCATTTTGCTGTCGAAAAGTTCCACGGCTAAGTCGGAAAAAGCCATGCTCGAATCAGATCGTCTGGATCGAGTGGAAGCTCCTCAACGCGAGTTGGCCCTTGAAGCCAAAAGAGCGGCTGAAACGCTCACGAAAGATGCGAAGTCGCGCTCGACAAACAAACCCGGATTTACGCCCTGAAACGGCTTAAGTAAGTATTACCTGTATAGTTAAGTAAGAAGCTATCTCAATTTGCGGAATTCACAAGGAGCATCGATGACGCAATTTACTCTGACGGGGTTCAAGCAGGATACCGGATTCCGTGTGTTCGCGTTTGAAGGCACAGCTGAAGACCGCACCAGAACCGCCTTTGCTGTACGTACCGATCTTGCGATGAGCCGGAAGTATGGAATTCAACTGCAGGAGCTGCCGCTCTTATGCAGAGGGCTTCTGGAACGGCGTGACGCAGGCGAACAGGACCGCACGGTCATCTTCACCGAAGAAGATATGCAATTGCATGCCAGCACTCGTGCTGCTGAACGAGAAGCGGCCCAGCGGCGCAAAGCCCCACGCCGCCCCCCGGCGCATAATGGCCAGACAGCTCACCAGCCGGGATCAGAGTGGCGCGGTCCACAGCGTCCGCCGGCCGAATAAATTCAGGCGGCGGTTTTCGACCGTAACTATTTTTTGTCTTTTTCTTCAGCTTGGTCGCGCGAGTACTGCTGCTCGCTTGAGCTTGCCAGTGCCGGAGAGCCGGCATCCTTCGGTTCACCCGCCGGGTACCCCGACGGCGAAACCCCTGTCATCGCCTGATGCAAACTACCTTCAGGACCCCGGCTGCTGGTCCCACAGGCGCTGAGAAATACGGCAAGGGCAACCGCAGCCAGCATCACTGTCCTGATCGAGGCCGTCTTGCTGCAGATTGTTCTATTCATCTCCATCTATCATGCCACGGCCTCTATCGCGCGATTGGAGCGTTTAAGCTGGCTCAAACCACCTCGCGTACCCTCTGAAACAGAACATCGGCCGCTGTCGCTGACCACCCCCGGGTACCGTGCTGTGCAAATTATTGACCACGGGGCGTTTCCCGACGCTCCGCCGCGAGTGTTCTGGTTTTGCACTTCGTTTTGCACTGCTGATCCACAGATTTAAGCGTCAGAGGCACACCATATGGAAAGTTTCCGTTGACAGACACTACATATTGGGGCAAGATTGCAATTGTCGCGCAGGATAAACGTCTGCGTGATGTCTCTGGGGAGACGACGAGTTGGCGGACAAGTATGGCGAACGAGGAGCGATCAATGGCCCAGACAACGGCGACAGCAGCAGCGACCGCAAGTGCGAAAATAAAAGAGGTGCAGGCAGAAAAAACCTCTCAGACCGGTGCCGGAATTGAGTTTCCCCGGTACTTCACCGCCAAACTCGAAAACGGCAAAACCCCGTACGACGAAGTGCAGTGGGAAACCCGCACGGCTACCATCGGCAACGATAAAGGCTCGGTGATCTTCGAGCAGCGCGACATCGAAGTCCCTGCCGATTGGTCCCAGACCGCCACCAACATCGTTGCCAGCAAATATTTCCACGGCAAAATGGGCTCGCCCGAGCGGGAGCGCAGCGTGGCCGAGTTGGTGCATCGCGTAGTCGACACCATCGCCGATTGGGGCCTCGCGGATAACTATTTCGCTACTAAAGAGGACGGCGAAAACTTCCGCGCCGAACTCGCCCACATGATGCTCCACCAGCATGCCGCTTTTAATTCCCCCGTCTGGTTCAACGTCGGCGTAAAGGAAGCCCGCGGCTACGGCTGGTTCTACGATAAGTCGGAAGACATCATTTGCAAGCTCTCCAATCAGGCGAAGCCGCAGTGCTCGGCCTGCTTCATCGTTTCGGTGAAAGATTCGCTCGAATCCATTCTCGATCTGGCCAAGACCGAAGGCATGCTCTTCAAATGGGGCTCCGGCACAGGTTCCAACCTTTCCGCGTTGCGCGAAGAGGATGCCGTTCTGTCGGGCGGCGGCCGCGCTTCCGGTCCCTTATCGTTCATGAAAGGCTTCGACGCATTTGCCGGTGTGATCAAATCCGGCGGCAAGACGCGCCGCGCCGCCAAGATGGTCATCCTCAACGTCGACCATCCCGACATCGAGCGCTTTGTATGGTGCAAGGCTAAAGAGGAAAAGAAGGCCCACACTCTGATCGAGGCTGGTTACGATTCCTCGCTCGACGGTGAGGCCTATAGCTCCATCTTCTTCCAGAACGCCAATAACTCCGTTCGCGCCACTGACGATTTCATGGAAGCCGTCGTCGAAGACCGCGACTGGTGGACCAAACACGTCGGCACCAACGAAAAGAAAGATCGTGTCCGCGCCCGTGATCTGATGATGCAGATTGCCGAGGCCACCTGGCAGTGCGGCGATCCCGGCATGCAGTTCGATACCACCATCAACCGCTGGCATCCCTGCAAAAACACCTCGCGCATCAACGCTTCGAACCCCTGCTCCGAATACATGTTCCTCGACGATTCGGCCTGCAATCTTTCATCGCTGAATCTGATGAAGTTCGTCGGTCCCAACGGTCAGTTCGATGTGCCGGCCTTCCGCCATGCCGTCGATACGCTGATCGTTGCCCAGGAAATTCTGGTCGATAACGCGGCTTATCCCACCGAGAAGATTGCCCAGAATTCCCACGATTACCGCCCGTTGGGTCTCGGTTTCGCTAACCTCGGCGCGCTGCTCATGTCCTTCGGCATCCCTTATGACAGCGATCGCGGCCGCGATTACGCCGGTGCCATCAGCGCCGTAATGTGCGGACAAGCCTATCTCACCAGTGCGCGCATCTCCGAATCCACCGGACCGTTCGCTGGTTACAGGAAGAACGAAGAGCCATTCCTCGACGTGATCCGCATGCACCGTGATTCCGTGCATGGCATCAACCAGCGCAACATTCCGACCGACCTCTACACCTCGGCCAAGAAGGTCTGGAACGACGCGTTCGATCTGGGCAAGACGGCCGGTTTCCGCAACGGCCAGGTCACCGTCATCGCGCCCACCGGCACCATCGGCTTCATGATGGATTGCGACACCACCGGCATTGAGCCCGATCTGGCGCTTGTGAAATACAAGAAGCTGGTCGGCGGCGGCGTCATCAAGATCGTCAACAACACCGTACCCGCCGCGCTCATCAAGCTTGGCTACTCGCCGGAGCAGGTGGAGGCGATCGTCAGCCACATCGATTCCACCGGCACCATCGAAGGCGCGCCCGGACTCAAGCCCGAGCATCTGCCCGTTTTCGATTGCAGCTTCCGTCCGCAGAACGGCGTCCGGACCATCCATTACATGGGTCACCTGAAGATGATGGGCGCGGTTCAGCCCTTCGTCTCCGGCGCGATTTCGAAGACCATCAACATGCCTGAGGAAGCCACCGTCGAGGAAGTGATGGAAGCTTACACGGAAAGCTGGCGCCTCGGGCTGAAGGCCGTGGCGATTTATCGCGATAACTCGAAGCGTGTGCAGCCGCTCAGCTCCGGCACATCGAAAGGCGCCAAGGCAGCCACTTCATCCACCGGCACATCCAGCAAAGAAGCCGTGGTCGTTACCGAGAAGGTGGTCTACCGGCCGGTGCGCCGCAAGCTGCCTGACGAGCGCGCTTCCATCACGCACAAGTTCTCGATCGGCGGCCACGAAGGTTACATCACAGTAGGCATGTTCGAGGATGGAACGCCCGGCGAGATCTTCGTCACCATGGCGAAAGAAGGCTCCACCATCTCCGGTTTGATGGACAGCTTCTCGACTTCCATCAGCTATTGCCTGCAGTACGGCGTGCCTCTGAAGTTCCTCGTCGACAAGTTCGGTCACGTTCGTTTCGAGCCGAGCGGATGGACGGGAAATCAGGCCATTCCTTACGCCAAGTCGATTCCGGATTACATCTTCCGCTGGCTGGCTTCGAAGTTCCTCGGCGCCGAATACGCCGCGAACGAAGCCGGATCCGCCCCGGTCTTACGCCCCACTGAACAGAGCCCGCAGGAGTCTCTGCCTTTCCCGGCAGTCGCGACTGACGCTCCTATGTGCTCGGAATGCGGCGGCATGATGACCCGCAACGGAAGCTGCTACAAGTGCGAAAACTGCGGCGGCACCAGCGGCTGTAGTTAGGTTCATGACGATTCCAGTGTGCACTGCTCTCGTGTACACTGGAATCGTATGAAGAACATCACCCTCAGCGCCGACGAACAACTGATCGAAAAGGCGCGGGAGGTGGCTCGCTCAAAACGCACGACCCTGAATCAGGAATTCCGTACATGGCTCGAGTCGTACGCCCGGCCCAATGATGTGGCCGCGCAGTACAGGGACTTAATGAAACGATTGGACGTCCGTATCGGACGGAAGATCAGCCGCGAAGAGATGAATGAGCGGTAGAGTTTTCCTCGACACGAATATCCTTATCTATGGCGTCGACAAATTGGGGCCAGATCGCAAGCGGCAAATCGCAGCTAGCCTCGTCCTCTCGGCTCTGGAGCAGCGCAACGGTGTTATCAGTTATCAGGTCGTTCAGGAATTCTTCAGTACCTGCCTTAAAAAAGCGATAAAACCGATAACGCAGGACGGAATGGCCGAGTATTTGAACAGCGTTCTCAAGCCGCTCCTCGCCGTGCATTCTTCCATTGAACTGTTTCGTGAAGGCATTGATATCCTCCACCGGCACAAGCTCTCTTGGTATGACTCCCTGATCGTCGCGGCAGCCGTCGAAGCAGGCTGTTCAGTTCTCTATACAGAAGACATGCACCACGGCGCGAAGATAGGCGGCGTGCGAATCGAAAATCCGTTTCTATAGGAAACGGCATCCGAACATATGAGCGTGACACCCGACGAATGCGCCGAGGAAAATCCTGATGGCGACCTCTCGATGGACCGCACTCAATTTTCTGTCGCGCGTCTGACGGACCCGGACGACTGAGTGCAATCCTGGCTCTCCCGGCCTGTCGAAGAACGGCTACGGGCACTCGAACTCCTGAGAAGGACCTTCTATGGCTATACCAGCGCCACGGAAGCAATTCAAAGAGTTTTTGAAGTCATCCAACTCGAACAGCGTTGAATCCGGACCGCTAAATAAATTGCTCGACGCCAATCCTCGAATGCCCGCGAGGCGCGCTCGCCCCCGGCATATGGGTATGCATCTGCATAGGCTGCGGTTTCGGGTGCTGCGCGGCGTTCACCAGAAGTGCCACGCCCAGGATAGCCAGCGCTGCGCCGCTGATTCGCCGCATCGCCTCCGCCGGTCCCGTACAGAATAGACGGTACCCAAAGTAGATGCCGATCAGGGCAATGACGATTAGAATGCCAGCACTCACGCTTTACTCTCCTGTGCTGGCCCTAAAAGGCAATCACTGGGCCATCCGACAAGTCTCCTGTTTTCAGTGGAAATTGCCCTGTGCGGATAGCCTGGTGGTGGCTCATATCCACCACTCGCGCCCCGTTACAGCCACCTCTACAGCGGAATATTGCCGTGCTTCTTCTTCGGCGTCGTATCTACCTTAGTCTCCAGCATGCGCAGCGCCCGTATCAGCCGCAAACGAGTCTCGTGCGGCTCGATCACGTCGTCGATATAGCCGCGCTCTGCCGCAATAAACGGGCTGGCGAACCGGTCATTGAACTCGTCGATCTTCTTCTGACGAGCATCCTCACCGCCTTCGCTCAATTCGCGCCGGTACACGATGTTCACCGCGCCGCTCGCGCCCATCACGGCGATTTCGGCCGTCGGCCACGCCAGGTTCACGTCCGTACGAATATGCTTCGACCCCATCACACAGTAAGCCCCGCCATAAGCCTTCCGCGTAATCACGGTTATCTTGGGAACCGTCGCCTCGGCATAAGCATAGAGCAGTTTCGCGCCGTGGCGAATAATGCCGCCATATTCCTGTTCCGTCCCCGGCAAAAATCCAGGTACATCTTCGAATGTGATCAACGGAATATTGAACGCATCGCAGAAGCGCACGAAGCGCGCCCCTTTGACCGACGAGTTGATGTCGAGACACCCCGCCAGAAACGCCGGTTGATTCCCTACAATCCCTACCGGCCGTCCATCCAGCCTCGCGAAACCCACCACAATGTTCTTCGCCCAATGCTCGTGGACTTCGAAAAACCAACCTTCATCCACCACGCGTTGAATGACGTCTTTCATGTCGTAAGGCAGATTCGATTCCGCCGGTACCAGCCGATCCAGTTCAGCGTCGGCGCGATCGATCGGATCTGACGTGGCTCGCCGCGGCGGGTCTTCGCGATTGTTCAGCGGAAGGAAGCTCATCAGTTCGCGAATCATCTGTATGCACTCGGCGTCGTCTTTGGCGACGAAGTGGCCTACGCCGCTGACCGAGTTATGCGTCATCGCCCCGCCCAGCTTCTCTTTCGTCACGTCCTCGTGAGTAACCGTCTTGATCACGTCGGGTCCGGTTACGAACATATAGCTTGTATCCGCCACCATGAACGTGAAGTCGGTAATCGCCGGCGAATAAACTGCCCCACCCGCGCACGGTCCCATGATCGCGGAGATCTGCGGCACCACTCCGCTGGCCAGTGTGTTGCGCAGAAAGATATCGGCATACCCCGCCAAAGAAACCACGCCTTCCTGAATCCGCGCACCGCCGGAATCGTTCAGTCCGATCACCGGCGCGCCCGTTTTCATTGCGAGATCCATAATCTTGCAGATCTTCTGGGCGTTCGTCTCCGAGAGTGAACCGCCGAATACCGTGAAATCCTGCGCGAAGACGTAAGCCGGCCGCCCGTCGATGTAGCCGAACCCGGTCACAAGGCCATCGCCCGGCATCTCCTGCCCATCCATCCCGAAATCCCGGCAGCGGTGCTGGACCAGTTTGTCCATCTCTTCGAAAGTCCCGGCATCCAGCAGCAGGTCCACCCGCTCGCGCGCGCTCAGCTTGTATTCGCGATGCTGGCGCTCACGGCGTTCAGCGCCTCCCCCTGCTTCCGCGGCAGCGTGGCGGCGGCGCAACTCATCAAGGCGATTCATAAGGTATATAATCGCCTGCCAGGACCCTTCGAAGACGAAAAAGGAAGACACACTATGATTCACCGCCGCTCTTTTCTCACCCGCAGCGTTGCGGCAGCCGGTCTGCTGGGCGCCAATACCTCCAAAATATTCGCCGCTGCCGCCAAACTCGACAATGATGCCAAGACGGGTCCCGTCGTCGATACGACGGCCGGCAAGGTGCGCGGCTTCGAGAAACCCGGTGTCTACACCTTCCGCGGAGTGCCTTACGGCGCGTCCACTGCCGGCGATATGCGCTTCATGCCCGCTGCCAAACCCAAACCCTGGACCGGCGTCCGTGATGCCATGGAGTTCGGTCTCAAATCGCCGCAGGGACCCAGCGGATTGCGTCCCGAATCCGACGCCGAAGATCGCCATGAACCGATGGGCGAAGACTGTCTCGTCCTGAATGTCTGGACTGGCAACCTGAAGGGTGGCCACAAGCGCCCCGTCATGTTGTGGCTGCATGGCGGTGGTTACGCCGGTGGCTCAGCCGCCTACACGATCTATGACGGCACCGAACTCGCCCGCAAGCACGACGTCGTCGTAGTGGGCATCAATCACCGGCTCAACGTCTTCGGCTATTTATATCTCGCTGAACTGGGCGGCCCGAAGTACGCCGAATCCGTCAATCTCGGAATGATGGATATCGTGTTCGCCCTCCAATGGGTTAAAGACAACATTGCGAACTTCGGCGGCGATGCCAACAGCGTGACCATCTTCGGCCAATCGGGCGGCGGTGGCAAAGTCAGCACATTGTTAGCTATGCCGGCGGCGCAGGGTTTGTTCCATCGCGCCATCATCGAGAGCGGATCTACCCTGAAGCAGACTCCCCGCGATGCCGCCAACAAGTCCACCGAAGCCTACATGGCCAAACTGGGATTGAAACCGAATCAGGTCGATGAACTTCAGAAGATGCCGATGGATCAACTGCTCGGAGCGATTCGCGGCGTTCAGGGTCTCCGCCTCGCACCCGTGGTCGACGGCAAAACTCTCCCCACCGATCCCTTCGATCCCGGCGCACCCGCCGTCTCAGCCAATGTTCCGATAATCATCGGATGCAATGCCGAAGAAGGCCCGTTCGGAGCCAACGCCAAACTCGACGCCATCGACGACGCCACGCTTCATACGCGCGTCAAACAAACTCTTCGCAGTGACGACGCAGCAACTGACCGCCTGATCGCGCTCTACCGCAAGACTCATCCGGGAATCCAGAACATCGATCTCTTCTGGACGCTCGGTTCCGATGCCGCGGTCCGCACCAACGCCATGACGCAGTCGGAGCGCAAAGCCGCGCTCGGCAAAGCCCCCGTCTATATGTACAACTTTGCCTGGAATTCTCCGGTGCTCGACGGCAAGCTGAAGTCCATGCACACCATGGAAATTCCCTTTGTATTCGATCAGATCGATGGAGCGAAGGCCATGACAGGCAACGGTCCCGACGCTTACGCATTAGCCGAAAAAATGGCGGGCGCCTGGGCGGCTTTCGCTCGCACCGGCAATCCCAGCCACAAAGGTCTGCCTAAGTGGCCGGCATTCGAAGCCTCGAAGCGCGCCACCATGATCTTTAATAATGAATCCAAAGTGGTGAACGACCCCAATCATGAGGAGCGTCTCGCGCTCGCGGAAGTCAAAGCCTCTCAGCCGGGTTAACCATGCAGCAGGCCAAAACGGTCGATGTTGTCATTGCGGGCGGAGGTCTGGTCGGGCTTACGCTCGCCAAAGAGCTTACCGCCCGCACGGCACTCTCCGTTTTGGTTCTTGAGCGCGGCGCTCCTCGCAAAACGTCCGATTTTGCGACGGATATGGACGAGGTCGATTACGCCCTGCGCTATCGCATGATGCAGAACCTCGCGCAGGAGACGGCTACCCATCGCCACACCGTGCGCGACGCTGCCGCGCCCATCCGTCAATATGGCTCATTCAATCCGGGCACCGGAGTGGGTGGCGCCGCCGAACATTGGAGCGGGATTTGTTATCGCTTCTACCCTGAACAGTTCACCCTCGCCGCGCACCTCAAAGAAAGATGGGGAGCGCGCCTCCCTGAACATCTCGCTGCCCAAAACTGGGGCTTCACTTACAACGACATTGAACCTTACTACGGGAAGGCCGAACAGTTGCTGGGTGTCGGTGGCAGGGCAGGGAATCTCGCCGGAAAAAAGATTGACGGAGGCAATGTATTCGAAGGGCCGCGCGCTCACGACTACCCCAATCCGCCGCACAAAACCGCCTACTCCAGCAGTGTTTTCGAAAAATCAACGCGCGACCTCGGCTACCATCCTTATCCTGTTCCCACGGCAACGCTCAGCCGCACTTACACCAATCCCGACGGCATCACGCGGGTTGGCTGCGCTTACTGCGGTTACTGCACACGTTATGGCTGTATGATCGGCGCCAAAGCCCAGCCAACCAACATACTGATGCCGGTCCTGCAGCATCGTAAGAATTTTACGCTGAAAACCGGCTGTTCCGTGCGACGGATTGTGCATGCCGATGGTAAAGCGCAAGGCGTCCGCTATATCGATTCCGCCGGCACGGAAGTGTTCCAGCCGGCTCATGTTGTCATCGTCTCGGGCTGGACGCTCAACAGCGTTCGCCTCCTGCTACTCTCGAAGGTCGGTCAGCCCTGGGACCCCGCCTCCGGCAAAGGCACGCTCGGACGCAATCTCACTCACCAGGTTTCCCAGACCACCCGAATCTTCTTTGACAAGCCACTCAACGCCTTCATGGGCGCGGGCGGACTCGGTATCGGCATCAGTGACTTTGACGGTAAAGAGGGCGTCGAAAAGCATCCGGGCGTTAGGCGCGGCGGCAACATTCGCCTCATGAGCGGCGGCGATCCGCCTATCTCATCTTTCGGAGCCATCCCCGCTGACTCAGCCAAACGCGAATGGGGCGCCGAGTGGAAGAAGGCCAGTATCGACTGGCATGACCGTGCCGGCACCATCAGCACCGAAGCCGAGCACTTGTCTTATCACCACAACTTTGTCGATCTCGACCCCACTTACACCGATCAGTACAACGACCCGCTGGTCCGCCTCACACTTGACTGGACCGATCACGAACGCGCTCAGGGTGAGTTACTCACCGGTCTTCACAAGGAAATCGCCAAAGCCATGAACGTGCGCGTGGGTGAAGTGAACTCGCGCCAGTTAGCCCGCTACAACATTCAGCCGTATCAAAGCACGCATGTCAACGGCGGCGCCATCATGGGCGAATCCCCCGAGACCAGCGTCGTCAACCCTTATCTGCAGCACTGGCAGGTTCCGAACCTGTGGGTGATGGGCGGCTCGGCCTTTCCTCAAAACGGTTCGGGTAACCCAACACTCACCATCCTTGCGACTGCTCTCCGCGGGGCTGACGCGCTGATCGATAGATACATCAAACATCCGGACAAGCTGGTCTGACTTCAATAAATGTGATGCAATAAAGCGGTGGATGTAAGCGCGACAGGTGCTGGTTTACCCAACTTTGATCCCCAGTCAATCAAGGCGTTGGCGGATACCCTCACCATCGCTGCAAAGTTGCCGACGCTTTCATCATCGACTGCAAGTTCGCCGCAAGACACCGTTGCGTCTTCTCTCGGCAATCTCGCGACACCATCCATCCAGCGTCTGCTCGAGGCCGTGGATACTCTCTTGTCGCAAGCAGGGTTGCAGAGCGTCGGTTCCGCTCACGGAAGTCACGCGGCCATCGAAGCCAGAAGTTCTGCCGAAAAATCCGTAGCTCAGGCGGCGCTCCTGATCGCGGCGTCTCCGGCCGGACATAGCCATCGGATCCCTGACGACCTCAACCCGCACGCCGTCCTGACCCTGGCCAATCAGTTCATCGAATCCGGTCACGTGCCTGGCTACCTTCGCGCTGCGGAATTGGGCCGCGTGGTTATCTCCTGGTATGAAGGACCCTTGCCCGGTTCCCTCGCTCCTGCCGTATCGGTCACCCATCGCAGCCGCACTGGTCACGCCGGCCAATCCAGCGACGGGTTTTTTGCAAAGCTGAAAAATCTGTGGAGGCGCGCACCTCTGTTGATTCTCCTGATCGCCTGGCTCCTCGCCGGCTTGATCCCCGGTTTGATCGCGAGGATGATGGATGTTCCAGCCTTCGAGACTGCCCTGCCCTTCGACATCTGGGCCTTAGGATTTCTCGTATTGGTCGCCGTTCAGTTCATCCTTACCATCCGCCGCCGCTATTGAATGGCCACCGTAACGCCACTCTGAGTGCTGACTCCATTGACCGTCAGCACGATCGGCACGCTCGGCCCCACGGGCGCACTTGCCGGCACCTGAATATTGACCTGTTGTAGCCCCGACGTTTCCCCCGGAGCTTCGCCCGCATACACCACATTCGCTGCCACCCCGCCAATCGTCGCCGTCACAGGGTACGTCAACCGCTGCAATCCATCCGGACTCGCCGCATTGAACGCTCCAAAACCAGTTACGTAAACCGAGATATAACCGCCACGCGCCGCCGCATTGGCTGCGCTATTCACGCTTTCATCCTGGTTGAGGATGCTGCCGGAACCGCTGCCCGTCGCGGACTGTGTGAATATGGCCGGATTGACGGTAGTCAGAGGTATAGTCACGGTCTCGACGGTTACGCCGTTGCAGATCGTCTGAATCGTCGCTGTATTGGCAACCGCCCCCGCGGCCACCACACCCGGTACCGCGAGGTTGATCTGCGTGGCGTTCGAGAACAGAATTTGTGCCGCTGTCCCATTCACCAGAACTTGTGGCGCCGGTGTACAGCCCGCAAACGAACCGAACACACTCAGAATCGTATTCGGCGCCACCACTGCGGGTCCGAACGAAGCGCTGTTCGAAATTCCCGATTGCCCCGGCCCTGTTCCGCTCACTATGATCTGCACCGGTATTGAGAACGGACTATTCGCCGCACCCGGCACCGTCACCACGATGGATGCCTGCAACGTTGCCGCCGGCAAACCCGTTGGATTCACCTGGACATGCAGCGTCGCCGGAGTGCTGGCACTGGAAGCGCTCACCGTCAGCCACGGTTCCGTACTTGCCACAGTGAATGGCAAGCTGACAGTTCCGGACGTCAGCTGAAGGTCGGCGCTGGTTGTCGTTGTCGAACCATAACTCGCGAGGAACCCAACTCCCGTGGGCTGACTCGCCAGCACAGGCGCCGGATTAACCGTCAGGAACACCAGCACCTGAACGGAAACGGTCGCAGCCTGTAAGCTCACCGTAGCCTGATAATTGCCCACTGCGAGCCCCGCCACATTCAGAGTGATCGGGTATGCGCCCGTTGTTGTACCGGCCGGTGCGACCAGCCACGCAGCTGAGGACGATGCCGTAAATGCAATGCCCGGCGTCACCGAGAGAGTCTCTGTAATTGAGGTCGGCGTCAATCCCGGCACATACTGCACAATGAGCGCCGTGGGATTGACCGCAAATGAGGGCCCCGGCGACGTCAGAGTATACGTGCCATTTACAAACGTGAAGCTGTAATTGGTAGCTGTCAGGGTTCCCGCTGTTACTGTAATCGGATAGCTGCCGGCTGGTGAGCTCTGCGTCGCTGTCGTTGAGAGGCTGGGAGCGCCGGTCAGAACGGTCGCAGTATCGGGGTTGATGAAGCCCGAGTAACCGGCCGTGAAAGTCGGTATGGCGAAGCCGGCAGCTTCCGTTACGCTATTAGCCGTCACCGTCAACACCGCCTGGTTTACTGTAAGTGTTTGCGACACCGTTGGCGCCGCGTTGTAACTCGCGTTTCCCGCCTGATCGGCTGCAATCACGCAACTGCCTGCGCCGGTAATAGTCAGCGTGTTTAAGAGAACGGAACACGGTCCGCTTGTGATCGAGAAAGTAACTGTCTGGCCGGATGTAGCAGTCGCACTCGGCGTCAGCGCGGCATCCCCGTAAGTATGAACAGGCAGCGCTCCGAACGTAATCGTCTGGCCGAGCTTGCCTACCGTAATACTGGCCGATGCGGCGGCTCCGGGCCCACCGGCCGTCCATGTCAGCGCGCTGGCCGTGTTCGTCTGAAGTCCGCCCGTAACCCCTGTTACGTTGACCGAAATCGTGCAGTTGCTGCTGGCGCTGAGCGTCACGCCGGACAGTGTGACGCTACCGCTACCCGCGACCCCCGTGGTTGTCCCCCCGCAGGACGCGCTCAGTCCATTGGGCGTCGAAACCAACAACCCCGCCGGCAGTGAATCTGTAAACGCCAGCCCGCTCACCGATGCCACCGTCGGGTTTTCTAACGTAAAGGTCAGGCTTGTGGAACCGTTCAACAAAACTGACGGGGCGCCGAACGCCATCGTGAATGACGGCCCCGGCAGGCCGCCGGGCAGGGCCCCCGCAATGGGTCCCACCGTGGATGAGCTGTTGACGCTGCCCCCGAAGTTGAAGACAGGCGTGGCATCGGCGCCGCCAGTGCCGCCCAAATGCGCTCCGGATCCGCTCAATCCCCCTGTGGCTGCGAACGTAAGCCCCGTGCTGTTCACAATCGTGACACTACCCGCATTGACGAAGATCGCGGGTCCGGCTGCCGCTCCGCCGCCTGCGCCCCCAGCCGTCGGGTTGTTAAATCCCCCTCCGCCGTAGCCCCCATAACCACCTGCAATGCCACCCACCGTTACATAGCTTTCATTGGTGCTGTCCTCCCCGACCGCAGCCCCCGCGCCACCGCCGAAAACGGTGAAGCCGGCTTGACCTCCCGAGCCGCTTTTGTCCCCCCCGCCGCCCCCGCCGAAACCGCCATTCGCCGTGTTGAAAAAATACGTGTAGACGCCGTCTCCCCCACCGCCTGCACCGAATCCACCATTGCCCGACGCAAGCTGATTGCTGGTCTGTGCGCCTGCAAGACCTGCTCCGTTCGTGGCGTAGGCGCTCCCCCCGATTCCTCCGGTTCCACTAGTCGCGGCACCACCTCCACCTCCGCCGCCGGGTCCGCCGGCGCCTCCGTTCAGACCGCTTCCGGCGAAGCCCGGGCCTGTCATTCCCGCGCCTCCCGCACCGGTGTTTGCGATAGTCGTCGTGCCGCCCGCAAATCCGCCCATACTGCCGCCACCGCCGGCTCCGAGCGCGTTGTTGGCATTGCCACCCTTCCCGCCAATCGAGCTGCAATTCAGAAAATAGGTGTTCTGCACCGTCACAATCGCCGCCGCCTGGTTCACAAAGAGACCCGCGCCAAAACCCGCCCCTCCGCCGCCCGGCCCTTTTCCGTCACCCCCCGCGCCGCCTTGTGCCAGCGCATTCTGAATCTGCAGATTCCTCAGGACAATCGTGCCCGTGTCCGCTAAAAAGACCCGATACGCGCTGTTGCCGTCGAAGATGATGTTCCCGAACAAGCCGCCGTCAATCGTCAGATTGGACGTGATAGGAGGCAACGGTCCGCCCAGTGTAATCGTGCAGGGCGCCGCATTGCAGGTGAACGTAATGGTATTTCCCGGCCCGCCGAATGCATTAGCGGCAATGATCTGCGAACGCAGATCACCCACACTGCCGGGCCCATCGCCCGCGCCTGTGGCTGAGCCCTGCGCCGTCGGCGCTGTATCGGTAAAAACCGTAACCGGGAAACTTGCGGCGCTGGCCTGATTCAGAAAAAGAAAAACGGCCGCCAGGGCAAGTAGAAATTTATAAGTCATAGGAATGATTTGGGATACGAAGAAGCGTTTCTTAGAACAGTAACAGTAGTGATCCAGTGCCAGAAAATAAGGATTTTCTCAGCAGCCCTGCGTAACTGTTCACACCGCGACTCTCTGCACCAAGCCATTCTGCTAATTTGGCCGTATCGCCATGTGCAGGAATATCAAAACTCTTTTCAACTTCGATCCGCCCGTCACCGAAGAAGAAATTCGCGCAGCCTCGCTCCAGTTCGTCCGGAAAATCAGCGGCTTCACTAAACCATCGAGGGCCAACGAACGTTTGTTCGAGGAAGCTGTGGACCAGGTTGCCGGCATCTCCACGCGTCTTCTCCTGTCACTCGAAACCGCCGCGCCTGCCAAAAATCGGGAAGAAGAAGCCGCCAAAGCCAAAGCTCGCTCCGCCGCACGATTCGGCGACTAACCCAAGCCAGATACCAAAATGCGCCCCCATCGCCATTCCAGTTTGGTTCCGGACGTGCAGAGACTTTGGGGAGTGCATGGTTCTGAGCACGTTCGAGGCAGAAAATGACAAACAGCACGAAGCAGCAGATTGAGGGCGATCTTCACGACGCCAAAGGCACCGCCAAAGAGGCTGAGGGCAAACTGACCCACGATCCCGATCTTGAAGCGGAAGGCCGCATCGAAAAAGTAGCTGGCATCGTTCAACGGAAGCTGGGAAAGCTGGAGAAGCTGATCGGCAAGTAAGCCTGCGTGGCTTGGCGTCATTTTTCAGCGATCACCTTGAGGTTATCAAGACCCGCTTCGAAGTGCTTCCCCATCATCCGATCCATGTCCACAAACAAACTCATAACCTTAGCCGGATAAACGTTGGTTCCTTCCATCGTCCAGGTGACCTTCGTCGAACTGCCCACGGGCTCGAGCGTGAACTGGTTCACGTTGTGCGCCTTGAAAGGTTTCACAAAATCCACTGTGACGGAAATTTTCGAACTGGCAAGCGATTCCGTAATGGACATCCGCCCCGTCCCCGCGCTGCCGGTGGCCTCCCACGCGGACACCGCGCCAACGCCGTTCGCCGCGCCGCTATAGGACCTCGCCATCGTTGGGTCCTCTCTATCCTGCGGAGCCCATTTGACCCAATTATGAAAATCATTGATCAGCGCGAAGATCCTATCGGGTGAAGCCCTGACAACCGTCGAGCGCGTTATGCGGATTGTGTCAGGTCTGGTCTTGGCTAAGATCAGAACAGTCGCGACCGTAGCCACGATGATGATGGCAATCCGCGGAAACATTTGTCACACAGAGTATATTTCGAGGAGGAAGTAAGGGGATGCTACAGGGCATCGCGCGACTGAGGACGAAAGGAAAACGCTTAAATGATCGATGGTGCACACGTAGTTGTCCACAGCCATGATGCGGACGCCGACCGCGCTTTCTTCCGCGACGTCCTCGGGTTTCCGTGGGTGGACGCTGGTCACGGATGGCTGATCTTCGCCCTTCCCGCCGCGGAGGCCGCCTTCCATCCCGCCGAGGGAAACGACCGGCATGAGCTTTACCTCATGTGCGATGACTTGAAGAATGAGATGGCCGCGTTACGCGCTAAAGGCGTCAGCTGCTCCGAAGTCACGGAAGCGCGCTGGGGCTCAATCACAAAAATCTCGTTACCTGGTGGAGGCGAGATCGGCCTCTATCAACCCAAACACCCTAAGCCGCCGCCGAAGTAATGTCACGGCAGCATTTCAGTCGTGCGGAGTAACAGCGCCGCGCCGAGTTGCGTCGTCAGGAATGGGCCGAGCAATAGCGCCAGCGCCGACAGCAGCCGGAGCCGCCCTCGATGCGGGCGTATCGTCGGTTGCAAATTCTCGAACAGATGGATAATAAGTGAGCCCGCGCGTAACGGTATTCTCAAAGAAGGAGCAGCCGCACAATGGAAGTACATTTCACCCCAGACGTGCAAGCGAAACTTGAGCAGATGGCGCGTGACACCGGACGCCGGAGCGACGAACTGGTAGAAGACGCCGTGATCGGTCTTTTCGACGAGCTGGCTCATACG
>Ga0302320_10000476_pt1 | contig 95703 bp, 93 predicted proteins | sample Bog_T0_3_FD_202130 | JGI IMG/M metagenome (GOLD analysis project Ga0302320, IMG submission 202130) | Peat permafrost microbial communities from Stordalen Mire near Abisko, Sweden - Bog_T0_3 | ecosystem: Environmental > Terrestrial > Soil > Wetlands > Peat | place: Sweden: Abisko, Stordalen Mire... | reverse complement strand
TCCCGTTCATCACCGAGGAACTCTGGGGCCTCCTCGGCTATGGCGAGACCGGCTCGCTTCTCATGAGGGACGGGAGGCTGGAGAGCGCGCAGGCGCTGGCCGACGCCCTCGCCTCCGTTGGGGCAAGGCCCGACGCTGCGGAGGCGGCATCGGTCGAGGCGGTGAAAACGTTTGTCTCGCAGGCCCGCGCCCTGAAGTCCGAACGCGGCCTTGGCAGCCGGCGCGACGTGCGCTTCCTTGTCACGGCCGGCGAACCGGGCTGGGCGACCCTGCAGGCCAGCCTGCCAAAGCTTCTGCGGATGGCCGGCGCCTCGGAGATCATCCGCCGCGAGTCTGTCGAAGGAGCGCCCGCGGCGGTCACGCCCCTGGGGACCCTTTATCTCGACCTGGCCAGCGCGGCCGATCCGGCCGCCGAAAAGCAGCGCCTTTCCAGGGAGCTTGAGAAGCTCGACGGGCACATACGCGGCACGGAGGCCCGCCTGGCCAATCCCGCATTCGCAGGCAAGGCGCCGCCGGCCGTCATCGACGGGGCCAGAAAGCAGCTCGCGGAACTTCAGGCCAAGCGCGCGGAGGTCGACCGCCTCCTCAAGGCGCTGCGCTAACCCGAACATTTCACGGAGCACGTGGAATCTTGCCCAGAATACCGGGCATAAAAACCCTCATGCTCCTTCGATGGCCTAATAGGCCACCTTCAGTCGCCTTCGGCTTTTTCTGCTGCTGTACTTTGGGCAATCTTCCACCGTGTTCATGAAATGTTCGGGTCAAGCGCCTCCTGCCGCATCAAACCCGCGATCCCGGCAAAGAACTCGGGGCCGAGGTCGCGGCGCAGGCGCAGCTCGAGGACGTCGTAGAGCTTTTCGAGCTGGCGCTCGACCTGCTCCAGGCGCGGCTCGTCCGGGACGAGGAGGAGGATGCGGCTGGTCGCGCCGCCGTCCACCGGGACGCAGACGATCGATTCGAGGTTGAAGGCGCGGCGCGAGAAAAGGCCGGTGATGTGGGACATCGTCCCGGGATGGTTGCGCACGAGCAGCTCGATCACCGAGGCGGGCGCTTTCGGGTTGAAGATCGGGTCAGGCATGGGAGGAGGCGGTTTCGGATTCGACGATCATGTTGCGGTTTGCGGCGCCCGGGGGCACCATCGGAAGGACGTTGGCGGCTTCGTGTATCGGGATGTCAATGACGCAGGGGCCGGGCGAGGCGAGGATCGCGGCGAGCTCGGCCAGGGGATCGCCGTCGGGATCGAGCCGCGCGCCACGGACCCCGAATGCGCGGGCCAAAGCCGCGAAATCGGGCGCCGACCCGAAGCGCGACGCCTCATAGCGGCGGCTGTAGAACAGCTCCTGCTGCTGGCGCACGAGTCCCAGCTGGGCGTTGTTGAAGACGAGGACCGCGACCGGCAGATCGAGCTCGGCCAGGGTCGCCAGCTCCTGGATGTTCATGAGGATCGAGCCGTCGCCGCTCACGCAGGCGACGCGGCGGCCGGGCATCGCGAGCGAGGCGCCGATCGCCGCGGGAAGGCCGAAGCCCATCGTGCCCAGGCCCCCGGAAGTGAGCAGGCCGCGCGGCCGGCGGACGGGGTACGCCTGGGCGACCCACATCTGGTGCTGGCCTACATCCGTCGTCACGATGGCGTCCGGAGGCAGCGCCTCCCCAAGGAAACGGCAGACATTGAGGGGGTGCAGGGGTTCCTCCTCGCGCGGCGGATGGCGCAGGGGATGGGTGCTTCGCAGCTCCGCCGCGCGGGCGGGCCAGCCCGGACGGTCCTGTGCGGGGAGCCGCTCCAGCAGGCGCCCCAATATCGGGGCCGCGTCGCCGACGAGGCCCAGGAACGGCCGGCGGATCTTTCCGATTTCCGCCCGGTCGATGTCGATGTGGGCGACGGTAGCCCGCGGACAGAAGTCGGCCACCCTTCCGGTTGCCCGATCGTCGAAGCGGGACCCGATGGCGAAAAGGAAATCGGCCTCCTCGAGGAGGAGGTTGGTGCCCTCGGCTGCGTGCATGCCGAGCATGCCCATGAAAAGCGGGTCGGACGGCGGCATGGCGCCCAGGGCCATGAGCGTGCAAACGGCAGGAGCGGAGAGCCGGTGGGCGAGGGAGCAGGCGAGCCCGGCCGCTCCTGAGGAGATCACGCCGCCGCCCAGATACAGAACGGGTCGCCGCGCCGCCATGAGTTGGCGGGCCAGCGCCCCGATCTCATTCTCGGAGCAGGGATCCGCCTCGGTCGCGCGGCCGGGTTCCGGCAGAAGGCCGACGTCGATTTCCTCATTCTGGACATCCTTCGGAACGTCGATAACGACGGGGCCGGGCCTGCCGGATTCGGCCATCTGAAAGGCGAGGGGCACCGTCTCGAGCAGTTCGGATGCGGAGCGGACGAGAAAGTTGTGCTTGGTGATCGGCAGGGTGAGGCCATAGGTGTCGACCTCCTGAAAGGCGTCGGTTCCGATCAGGGCCTGCGAAACCTGGCCGGTTATGGCGACCAGGGGCACCGAATCGAGCCGGGCGTCGGCGATGGCCGTCAGCAGGTTGGTGGCACCGGGTCCGGAGGTCGCCAGGCAGGCGGCGGCCCGCCCCGTGGCCCGCGCCATGCCTTGGGCGATGAAGCCCGCCCCCTGCTCATGGCGGGCGAGGACGTGACGGATGGCGCTGCCGTGCAGCGCATCGTAGAACGGCAGGATGGCCCCGCCGGGAATTCCCGGGATCGTGCGGATGCCCTGCCTTTCGAGCAGGGTGCGGAGTAGCTTGGCTCCAGTTGTTTTCATGGTGGGTTTGAGCCCGCTCCATTGCCGATCCGGCGGAGGCAAAAAAAAGCCCCCTCCGGCGGCGCCGGAGGGGGCAAATTGCAATAATCTACATCCCTCTGGGCGCGGCGGTGGGCGCAACGACGACGATGACGGCGACGAGGCCGACGGAAGAAAGGGTCGTTGTGACGGAGGGTGTCATGAAGGAGTGGGGACGAAAATGAACGGGGGACAATCTGTCAAGAGATCGTTTTCGGCACGGTTATGCCGAATCTTCGGGCTAAGCAGCCGATGGAGGGGGAAACCGAACGAAGAATGCACGGAAATCGCGCCAAAACCTGGAATCTGCGGTCTCGACGATTTGAATGAAATCGGGGATAGGTGTGTCGGCTGGTTATTAACCGTTGTTAACCAATGTGGAACAACAGCTTGGAAAAGCGAGCGGAATACAGCACACTGGCGGTCATGCCTGGAAAAGGACGCATTTTCGTCACTCAAAGCATTTCATTTCCGCCCCGGCTCCTGGCCTCGGTGAAGGAGCGCGCGGCGAATCTGGGCCTGCCCCTGAGCTCATACGTGCAGAAATGCCTTGAGAAGGACCTGGAAACGAGGGAGGCAATCGTGTTCGAGGAGAGGACGGGAGGGTATGACGAGGCGGCGGAAAAGGCGGGGCGGAAGAGGCCGGTGCGCGGGGCCGATCCGAAATGATGATGGATTTGGCCTGACAAAGGGTTGACCTGCGGCGGCGTAGATCGGCAGAATGCGCTGAAATCATGAGTGTGCCCAAGCCCGCGCTGGATGACCTGCGAATCGCGCGTGGAGCACGGCCGGATCCAACGAGGCGATTGATTCCGGCGGCCATGGGGCTGCTCGTTCTGGCTTTGGCTGGGCTGGCCGCGTGGATTGTGACCAGGCCGAAGCCGTTGCCGGTGCGGACGGCGATCACGCGGGAATCGAGCGGAGACAGCGGGGAGCGGACGGTCCTCAACGCTTCCGGATACGTGACGGCGCGGCGCGAGGCGACCGTGTCGTCGAAAGTCACCGGCAAGGTCACAGAGGTCCTGGTCGAGGAGGGGATGAAGGTTCAGTCGGATCAGGTGCTGGCACGCCTTGACGAAACCAATGTCCGCATGAGCCTGCAGCTCGCCGAGGCCCAGCTCGAGTCGGCCCGGGCAGCGATCGGTGAGACAAAGGCCCGGCTCCGGGAGGCCGAACAGGAACTGAAGAGGCAGAGCGACCTGCTCAAGGACAAGGTGTCGGCGCAGGCGGACTACGACCATGCGGAAGCCGCCGTCCTGGCGTACCGGGCTCGGGCGGCCCAGCAACAGGCCGACGTGATTTCGGCGGAGCGCGGGCTGGCGGTCTGGCGCCAGCAGCTGGACGACATGGTGATCCGGGCTCCCTTTGCGGGCGTGGTCACCTCCAAGAACGCCCAGCCGGGGGAAATGATTTCGCCGATCTCGGCCGGCGGCGGCTTCACGAGGACGGGCATCTGCACGATCGTCGACATGGAGTCGCTTGAGATCGAAATCGACGTGAATGAGAGCTACATCAACCGGGTCCAGCCGGGCCAGCCGGTGGAAGGGACCCTCGATGCCTATCCCGACTGGAAGATTCCCTGCCATGTGATCGCGATCATCCCGACCGCCGACCGCGACAAATCGACGGTCAAGGTCAGGGTCGGTTTTGAAAAGCTCGATCCGCGCATCCTGCCCGAGATGAGCGTCAAGGTGGCCTTCCAGGAAACGGGCGGAACAGGGCTCGCGGCCCCGAGGCTCGTCCTCGTCCCCAATGCGGCGGTCCAGAAGCAAGAGGGTCGGGATGTCGTCATGGTGGTGCAGGGCGGGCGGGTGGAGCGCCGCGCCGTCACCGTAAGCGCCACGGGTCCGGTCGAGACCGCGATCGGGGCGGGACTTTCGGCCGGGGACAAGGTGATCTTGGACTGGCCTGCGGACTTGAAAAGCGGAGCCGCGGTGAAGGAGATTCAGCCATGAGCGAAACGCAGGGCGACGGACACACGGGCCCTCTGGTCGTTGTGGACGGAGTCGAGAAGGTCTTCCACCGCGGCTCGGAGGACATCCATGTCCTCAGGGACCTGCAACTGCGCGTGAATTCCGGGGAGTTCCTGGCCCTCATGGGCCCGTCCGGCTCGGGGAAAAGCACGCTCCTCAACCTAATCGGTGGCCTCGACCGGCCGAGCAAGGGCCTGGTTAGCGTCGGGGGCGAGAACGTCGACGGACTGTCCGACCGGCGGCTCGCGGAATGGCGGGCCCGCCACATCGGCTTCGTCTTCCAGCTGTACAATCTGCTGCCCGTGCTAACCGCGGAGCGGAATGTCGAGCTGCCCCTCCTTCTGACCCACCTGTCGAAGGCCGAGCGCCACCTGCACGTGCAGACGGCCCTCGCCATGGTGGGCCTGTCGGACCGCGCCCGCCATTTTCCGCGCCAGCTCTCCGGAGGCGAGCAGCAGCGGGTGGGCATCGCGCGGGGCATCGTGACCGACCCGACCCTTCTGCTTTGCGACGAGCCGACGGGCGACCTTGACAGAAAGGCGGGCGACGAGGTCCTGGATCTCCTTCAGGCGCTCAACAGGGAGCACGGCAAGACTATAATCATGGTGACACACGATCCCCACGCCTCCAAGAGGGCGTCGCGGACCGTGTACCTGAACAAGGGGCAGCTCAGCGACCAGCCGGTCGGCTGAGGCGCGCGGTCTGCCCTTCGACAATGAAATTCCTGCCCTTGGTCTGGAGCAATCTGCGGCGCAAGAAGCTGAGAACCGCGCTCACGCTCCTTTCGATCGTCGTTGCATTCGTCCTGTTCGGATTCCTGTCGGCCATCAAGGAGGCGCTGGTGGGCGGGATCGACATAGCCGGCGCCAACCGGATGATCGTCCGTCACAAGGTGTCCATCATCCAGTTTCTTCCCGAGAGCTACAAGGCGCGGATGTCGCGGATACCGGGCGTTTCGCTGGCCACGCACCAGACCTGGTTCGGGGGCGTCTACCAGGATCCGAAGAATTTCTTCATGCAAAATCCGGTCGTGCCGGAGGAGTTCCTGGACATGCATCCCGAACTCATTCTGCCCGCCGACCAGAAGCAGGCGTGGCTCCAGCTGAGGACCGGGGCCATCGTCGGCCGGAAGACCGCGGACCGGTTCAATTGGAAGATCGGCGACAAGGTGCCGATCCGGTCCACGATCTGGGCCGGTCCGAACGAGAACCGCGTGTGGACCTTCGACATCGTGGGAATCTACGACGGCCGCGACAAGAACACGGACACAACATCCTTTTTCTTCCGCTACGATTACTTCGACGAGGCGCGGCTTCGCTCGAAGGGCTGGGTGGGCTGGTACACGATTCGCCTCTCCGACCCATCGCGGGCGGCGGAAGTGGCGAAGCGGGTCGACGCCGAGTTCGAGAACTCATCGGCGGAGACGAAGACCGAGCCGGAAGGGGCGTTTGTGCAGGCGTGGGCGGGCCAGGTCGGCGACATCGCCCTGATAACGGCGTCGATCCTGGGAGCGGTGTTCTTCACGATCCTGCTCGTGACGGCCAACACGATGTCGCAATCCGTCCGCGAACGGACGGGCGAGTGGGGTGTCCTCAAGGCGCTGGGATTCACTTCCGGGCAGGTATTGGGATTCGTGCTCACCGAATCGTTCCTGCTGTCGATCACGGGCGGGATTGTCGGGCTCGCCCTGGCGCGGATCCTCATCTCGGGCGGTGATCCGACGGGAGGGATGCTTCCCAACTTCTTTTTTCCGACGGCCGACTTGATCGTGGGTCTCGGGATAAGCGTCCTGCTCGGGCTAGCAACCGGCGTCTTCCCGGCAATCCAGGCCATGCGCCTGCGGGTGGCCGACGCCCTGAGGAGAATGTGACATGGCAGGGCCCCTCAACTGGTTCTCGCAGGTCGCCTCGATCACGAAATTCGGGCTGATGGGCATCCCCCAGAGGCTCGGCTCCGTCGCGGCCGCGGTATGCGGAATCGCCGGCGTGGTTACCGTCCTTGTAGGCGTCCTGTCGATCGCCGCGGGGTTCCGCCGGGTGATGGAGGCTTCCGGTTCGCCGGATTCGGCCATCGTCCTTCGAAGCGGTGCGGACACCGAAATGGTGAGCGGAATCTCGGGGCCAAACACGCGCCTGATCGCCGACGCCCCGGGCGTGGCGCAGGATGCGAACGGGCCGCTTTCGTCGGCCGAGCTGTTTGTCATCATCAACCTGCCCAAGCGCTCGACTGGCAAGGACGTGAATGTGCCGTTGCGCGGGGTGGAGCGGGCCGCCTTCCGGGTGCGCGACCGATTCAAGATTGTCGAGGGGCGCAATTTCGAATGGGGGAAGAACGAGGTGATCGCCGGCGTCGGCGCAGCGCGGGAATTCGCGGGCCTCGCAGTCGGCGGAACGATGAAGGTCGGCAGCCACGAGTGGCCGGTCGTCGGAATCTTCTCGGCGGGCGGCGGCGCCGCCGAATCGGAGGTGTGGACGGACGCCCGGGTGCTCCAGGGAGCCTACAACCGGGGCGACAGCTTCCAGTCAGTGTATGCGAGGCTCAATTCGGCCTCAGATTTCGACGCGTTCAAGGATTCCCTCACCACCAATCCGCAGTTGAACGTCGGGGTGAGCAGGCAAACCGACTTCTATGCCGACCAGTCGACCTCGCTGACCACCCTGATCACAACCCTTGGCTATTCGGTCGCCTTTCTCATGGCCGTGGGCGCTGTATTTGGCGCGTTCAACACGATGTACAGCTCGGTTTCGACACGCACCCGGGAGATCGCGACCCTGCGCGCGCTCGGATTCGGGAGCGGTGCGGTCGTGGCCGCCGTCATGCTGGAGTCGGTTGTCCTTTCCATCATGGGTGGAGTGGCCGGCGCGCTGATCGCGTATGCCGGATTCAACGGTTTTCACGCCGCGACCATCAACTGGCAAAGCTTCAGCCAGATCACCTTCGCCTTCCTGGTGACCCCGCAATTGCTTCTCCAGGGGATCGTTTTGGCGACCCTGATCGGCCTCATCGGGGGACTGTGGCCCGCCCTGCGCGCCTCATGGATGCCGATAGCCGACGCTCTGCGCGACTTGTAGCCTTCCAAATTGTCCATAATTGGCTCGGCAAACGCCCTTCCATGTGGGATGCCTTGTCCGCTTGAGTGGGGAGGGCCGCACCCGCAGGCACGATTGATCCACCCTCGGCGGCCGTGTCATCAGCCTAATTTTTATGTCAGTTTGGGAATATAAAGTAATCACCAGCGGAAAGGGCGGCTTCGCCACGCCGGCGCTTCTGGAGTCGTTTCTCAACCAGCTCGGCAAGGACGAGTGGGAGATCATCGACTTCCGCTCGCAGCCGGACAACTCGCTCGCATTCACAGGCCTCGCACGGCGATCGACCCAGCGCGACTGGACGCTCGAGGACGCGGCGGCCTCGGCCGCCAGGGCCGAGACCGAGAAGCTGCGTGCCGAATTCGAGGCAAAATTCAAGGGCCTTGCCTCGTCGGTGCCCGGGGGCGAGGAGAAGGCGGAGAACGTGGCCGCCGAGAAGGCCGATTCGGACGACGGCCTCCGCAGGCTTCGGGACACCGAGAGCGACCAGGATCCGGACGCCCCGGAGGAGGAGGGCGATGCGGACGAATGGGACAAGCTCGCGAAGGAAGACGAGCTGCCGACCTTTTTTGAGTCGATTCAGCCTCTGATGAGGCGCAATCAGCGCGGCTCGGGGCTTTCGGTCGGAGTCGATTACGCGGCGAAGAAGTGGGGGCTCGCAGAGGACGACGTCCTCGGGGCCCTGAAGGAGTGCGGATTCACGATTCCGGACGACGAGGACGCCAAGCCATCCTATGTGGAATACGACGGCGACCTGTTCTGGGTGAACGTCAATCGCCGTGGCGAGTACTGGATCAACACCAAGGAAAAGCCGCGGCGGGTGTTTCGGGTCGTCCAGGGCGCAAAGGTGGAGGGTGCGCCGGCAGGCCAGGCCGCCGGCGGCGAGCAATCGGCGCAACCGGAGCCCGAAAACGCGGGCGACGCGGCTGTCTCCCAGGAAACCGCGGAGCCGCCGGAAGATGGCGGGCGGGCGCCCCGGGAGGCGCAGGAGGCCGCTGGCGATGAAAGGCAGGGTTCCCGCTCCCGGACTGCGGCTGCTTCGGCGCCGTTGCCGGAAGGATCGGCGCTCCTCGCCAGAATCCGGCCCCTTATGCGCCGCAATCGCGGTGCGCCGGGCTGGTCCGGCAGTGTGGGTTTCCTTTCCCGGGCATTGAAATGCCGCGAGTCGGACCTCGTTGCGGCATTTGGGTCCCTGGGTCTTGGATTGCCCGCAACGCCCGGGGAACCGCCCGTTCAGGCCGAGATTGAAAGCCAGGACTGGTGGCTCAACAAGGATCAGCGCGGGGGGATCTGGATCAACGGCCGGCCTCGGAAGAAGGGATCGGAGGCGCAGTCTGGATCTGCGCCCGCCGCACCGGAGGCCGGTGCGGCCGCCGAATCACCGGCGCAGGCACCCGCCGGGCCGTCAGCTGGTCCCTCGGCTCCCTCTGAAGCGCCCGCGGCGGCCCCGGATGAACCGAAGGGCCCGTCCGCCGACCACGCCGTCCTTGCCGCGGCGCGTCCCCTTCTCAAGGAGACAAAGACCGGCGCCTTTGCCGAGGAAGCCGGACAGCTCGCGAGCGCCCTCGGCAAGACGAGCGGGGAACTGCTCGCCGCCCTGACCTCGACCGGGCTCAGCATTCCGGAGAAGCCGCGGGCGAGACCCGTCTTTGTCGAGCACGCGGGAGAACTTTTCTGGCTCAACAAGAACGCGAAGGACGAGTTGTGGCTGAATGCAAAGGCTCCGAAGTATGCCGCCGGCGAGGACCACAAGCGCCGGCGCGGGAAACGGCCTGCGGCTTCAGACGAACCGTCAGCGCCAGCTCAGCCCTGATGAACACGGCGGCGCCGTCCGGAGCCGCCGTCAGAAAGAGCCGCTCAATCGTCAGGCCCGGCTCATCGCAGAGTAGGCGGATCGAGACGACAATTTCCGGCCAGTCGCCCAGCCGCGGATTCGCAAAACGCAGGATGTAGTTGCGCAGCTCGTATCCGTTCCGCCGGTAGACCCTGGGCCCGGCGGCAATCCAGCCCCGGCGGCCGAGCCCGGTCAGTTTTTCCTCGAACGAGGCGCCCGTGGGCAGGCGCGAGCACGCCTGTGCGAATCCGGCCTCGCTTCGCTCCAGCGCCAGCGGCGTGTCCTCGGAGGCGGCGGGCTTTTCGTCCGAGCCTTTCTGATGGCGCTCGAACGAACCCCTGAGGACGAAGTCAAAACCGCCGGACGCCGGCGGATCGGATCGCAGCGACCATTGGGCGCCGGAGGGGGCCAGCTCCGAGCACAGCCTGGCGGCCGCGTCCGCGGTGCGAACGCCGCGGTCGCAGATGCGGCCCGAGAGGGTGATCTGCCCGTCGCTGATCGCGATTTCACCCAAAACGGCGCTTTTGGGGAATGCGGCAGCCAGGGCGGGCAGGAAATCGCCCAGGACGGGCCGCTCGGTCGCAAGCTCCGCCTGGGAGACAAGAAGCGCCCGGATGCGTTCGGTCCGGGTCTGCCGCTCGCCGGCCTCTGCCCGCATGTGCAGGAGGGCGGCCTCCTCTTTCTGCCGCAGGGCGAGCCGGGCGCCCTTGCGGGCCGCGGCGATGTGGAGGCAAAGGGCCGGCGTCAGCAAGGCGAGGATGGCCGCTCCGGCGATCAGCCTCCGCTTTGCGCGCGGACGCATCCACCACGGACGCTCCGGCAGAAGGTCGGCCCAGCCGCCCGGGGAAAGGAGGCGCGCCCGGGCCAGGAGGCCCGCGACGGATATCTCCGTCAGGCCGAGGCCCGCCGCAGCGGAGCGAAGGGAGGCTGCCTTGGGGCCTTCCTCGACTGCGAGCCAGCCCGGCGGATGCTCGCATTCGTCGAAGCGCGCCAGCGCGCTTCGCAGGGATGCGGCCGCAGCCTCAGGTGCATCGCCGCGGGTATGCAGATCGACGCCCCGGTCTCCCGCCGCACTCACGCAGGCGACGATTGAGCGGCCTGCGGTGGCAACGATGCTCAGGCTTCCGGGGCCGGAACCGGGGGAGGGAGCCCGTTCCGCAAGGACTGGCAGCGGCCAGGCACCCTCGGTGCGCATGCCATTGCGCGCAAGGCCTTCGACAATCTTCGGCAGGAGCGAATCGCGCTCCAGATAGAGGACGGCGCCGGCGGCGGTATCTCCCGGGCAGAGGCACCAGACTGTGTCGGCCTCGGCAATGGCTGCAAATTCGCGCGCAAGAAGCCGGCGCACCCGCTTTCGCCCGAAGCCGTCGGCGCGCCTTGGATTCAGGGGAATGCCGGCGAGGCCTATCTCATGGACCTCGAGGGCGTCCGGCTGATAGACGATTCGCACACGTCCCGCGCTTTTGCATCCCGCGGCCGCTTGAAGGATTTCCGGAAGGGGATCTCCCGGGTTGGCAAGGACGCGCGCCGTGCACGCGTCACACGGATCGATGAGTCGGATTTCATCGCCCCACCAGCAGAGGATGGGAGATTCCATGGTCAGATGCTCGTCAGGTAAAAATAGACATCGACGTACCCGTTGCCCGCAGCGTCCTTGGCGTAGGCCACGGGCCCCTGGGACTGGTCGTTTCCAGCCGGGGCGGCCGCCGTGTTCTGGACTAGGTACGGCCCGTCCACGTCCAGCGCCAGCTGGTAGGCGTCCGCATCCGGAACACTCTTCACGATCAGGTAGGCAACATGGGCGCCGCTTGGAACGAGGGTCCCGTTGCCGGACAGGTTGAAGGCGCAGGCCGCGCTGGCCGCCGTTTGGCCGGTGACGCCGGGATTGTTGGTCCCGTCGCTGACGGCACACTCCGCGCGGCTTAGGGCGGAGTAGCTGAGGGTGGGAGCTGCGGTGCCTGTGAAGGACTGAGTCGATGGCACCCAAGAAAACCCGTTTGCGCTGCCGGTGACCGCAGCGTCCTGGGTGCCCATGCGAAGGCTCACCGAGCGGTCGAGAACGCCCTCGGCGAGAAGCACGTTGTCGAGCGTCGCCGCGGCCGCAACGGCCGAGGCGGTCGGCGAACCCACGCCCGTGTATTCGGCGGCGATCGCCGCCCCGGTTCCCTCGGTCACGGGAAGGGTGCCGGGCGACCCCGGTTTGCTCAGGTATTCAGTGACGGCGGATTTGACGACGCTCGCAGTCCCTTCGGCGTTGCGGATGCGTCCGCTTTGGAGGACGCGCGAGATGGCCGGGACGCCGATGGCGATGATGGCGGAAATGACGGCGAGGACGGCCAGGATTTCAATCAGGGTGAACGCCTCGTCGGAATGGCGGGATGGGTTTGGATTATTCATGGTTTTTTCCGGTTGCTATTATGGCAAGGGGCGCGGCCTGGGTTTGGCAGGCTGTTGAAGAACTGCACTGGCCGTCGCGACAAACGATTTTTTTGCCGCTCCCGGCAAAAAGCATTGTCGCCCTCCGGGTTGCGCCTCGCGGAGAGCGCTTTCTGATCACAACGACGACTCAGCGTAGTTCTTCAACAGCCTGCTGGTAGCTCCTCCTCGATCGCCGCGTGGACCTCCTCGATCGTCGTCAATCCGCACGCGGCCTTGCGGACGCCGTCTTCAAAGAGCGTGCGCACACCCGCGGGCTGCAGGGCGGTCCGGAACGCCGTGGGGGCGGCCCTCTGCGCTATGAGGCGTTCGAGGCCGGAAAGGGGACAAACTTCAACGATGGCCGTGCGCCCGTGGAAGCCCCGTCCGCGACAAACCGGGCAGTCCAGGCCCGGCACTGCGGCCAGGAACTGCCGCCCGCCGTCAGCGATTCCCTCCTCGTCGAGAAGCCGGCCGTGGCGGGCGAGCAGGAGGTCATTCTGGGGGTGCGTCTTTCGGCAATGTACGCACGGACTGCGGACCAGCCGCTGGGCGATGACTCCTTTCAGGGCGGAGGCGAGCATCAGGGGGTCGAGCCCGATGTCCGCCAGCCGGTTGATGGCTCCCAGGGCATCGATCGTATGCAGGGTGCTCAAGCAGAGCCGTCCAGTGAGCGCGGCCCTGAGCGTGATTTCGGCTGTCGGGCGGTCCCTCGTTTCGCCGACCAGGACCACATCAGGATCGTGCCGAAGGACGTGTCGGAGCAGTTCTCCAAACGTGCGGCCGATCCTCTCGTCAACATCGATTTGAAGGAAGAAGCGCGGGTGGCGGACTTCGACGGGTTCCTCGAGCGTGACTATCTTCAGCTCATGGATCCGGCGCGCCGGGAGGTTGTGCAGCATCGAATAGAGCAGGGTCGTCTTTCCCGAGCCGGTCGGGCCGGTGACATAGACAAGGCCGCTGGGCTGCCTGAGCAGCGCCTCGATCCGCTGCCGGTCCGCCGGCCATACGCCCATCTCCTCAAATGAGCGCAGGCCCGCGTGGTCGTCGATGATCCGGACGACGATCGACTCGCCGTTGACGGCGGGAATGCATGAGAAGCGCAGGTGATAGTCGCGGGCCCCGATTGCGATGCAACCCTGGCCGTCCTGCGGCAGCCGCCGCTCCGTAATGTCGATCCGCCCGGCGATTTTCGCGGCCTGGAGGAGCGGCTCCCGCATCTCCTTCTCGAAGAAGCGCCGGTGAATCAGGCGCCCGTCGATTCGCAGGCGCACATCCAGGCTGTTCTCTCTGGGCTCGAGGTGCAGGTCGCTCGCGCGCTCGGCGATGGCGCCGCGGACCAGCTCGGCGAAGGCCTCATTGGCTCCCGCCGGCGAGGCCGTTCGCCAGGCATCCTCGAGCAGGCTGATTATCTCGCGCCTGGACGCCACGTGCAGGCGCACGTCGTGGTGCGGGAAATCCGCCTGGGCCTGGCGCGGCCCGTACGCCTCGGGGTCCTCGACGGCCAGGTGGAGCGTTCTCTCGGACTTGAAGTACGGCAGGACGCATTTGCGGCGCGCAGCCTCCAGGGGAAGCAGCCGCGCGGCCGCGCGATCGACCGTCCGCGGATCGAGGCTCGCCACCGCAAGGCGGTGGCGGCGGGCGACGAGGCCGGCAATTTCGCTTGCGCCGGCCAGGCCGAGGGACTCCAGGACCGAGGCGAAGCTTTCGCGCGGATTCCTGCGCCACAGCTGCCTTGCGCTTGCGAATTGTTCCGGCGTGATCGAGCCCGCGTCGGCCAGCGCGCGGCCCAGCCAGAGCGGATCATGCTTCGCCTCGCCGTCTCCTGCGTTGTCGCTCATTTGGGCCGAGGCACTAAGGCACGACCTCCGCGGACAGGAAGATCACGAGTTCATTGTGCACCGAGGTCCGCGCCTGCGTTCCGAATAAATGCCCGATCAGGGGCAGCTCGCCGAGCCCCGGCACCTTTTGCGCCTGGCTTGCCGACTCGTCCTGGATCAGGCCCCCTATCATCACCGATTCCCCCGGATGGAGGCGCGCGATCGTGGAGAGGGCCTTGATGTCCATCCGGGGCGCCGTCTGCTGGCCGTCCGGCGAAGTGTCCACGCCCGTCAATTGGGTGATGGCGGGCAGCACGTCGACCGTCACGGTGCCGTCGCTGTTGACCTCCGGCGTCACGTAAAGAACCGTGCCGATCGTGATCGCATTTTGGATGTAGTTGTTCTGGCTCGCCGCGTAGGGAGCCGAGCCCTGGGTCGCGTTCAGCGCGTTGATCGTGGTCGCATTGGCGAGCGAGAAGAAGGTCTGTTCGGTTCCCACCTTCACGAATGCGGTCTGGTTGCTGAGGCTTACGACCGAGGGGTTGGAGACCGCGCGCACCTCCCCCTGCTCGTGCAGGGCGCTGATGACGGCCGAGACCTTCCCCAGCGAAACGGTGCCGCTGACCGCGCTCGGAACCAGCGTCTGCCCCTGGATCGAGGTGAATCCCGTCGCGGAGGAGATTCCGTCCGGGGCGAGACCTCCGGCCTTTGTCGCGGCGAGGGACCAGTCGACGCCGAGCTGGTGCTGCGAATCGAGGCTTACCTCTAGGACCCGGGCCGCAATCCGCACCTGCCTGGAAATTCGCCGGTTGAGGATCTCGATGAAACTTCGGAAGGCCTCCTGGCGCGAGGGCGGCGCCGTGACCGTGGCGAGCCCGGCGAGGCGGTTCACCGAGACGGCCTCGCCGGGCTGCACCATCCCCGCAAGCTCGGATTGTACGTCCGTCCAGAACGTCGACTGATTCTGCTGCTGGATGGAGAGGTTGGTCTGGTCGTTTTGCAGCGCATTGGGAGCGTTGGCTGGGGGTTGGGTTGCGGTTGGAAGGAGGCCGTTGGCGTTGACCGCCGGCCCTGTCTGGGCGGAAAGGACCACGCTGCTGCTGCCCTGGGCCGAGCGGCTCATCTGCGGATAGTCGATTTCGTAGAACCGTTGGGTGTTTCGGCGGATGGCGATCAGGCGCCCGTCCCATTCCCAGAAGCATCCCTGCGATTTGGCGAGGGCGTCGATCAGGTCCCGCACCGTTCCCCCGCGAACCTCAAGGGTCACGTCCCCCTTTACCGCGGGGTCCAGGACAAGCGTGACTCCGTACGAACGGCTGACCGAGAGAAGGGCCGCGGCGATGGGCACATGCGCGGCGTGGAAGGACTCCGCCGGTGCGTCCAGGGGACTGTGTCCCGCGGCATTTGCGCCTCCGTCCGGGGCGAGGTGGTATGCCGGCAGAAGCGTCTCCGCCCGGCAGCAGGCGGCCGGCGGCAGGAAGGCCGCCGCGAGAACGAGCGCGCGGTTCATGGCGTCATTGTAGCAAGGCCGCCATTCCGGAGCTTGTTTCGGCGCGCCGATATGCGAGCATGCGGCGATGAACCACCGTCTCCCGCTTTTGGCGGCGGCGCTCTTTGGCGCATCCGGCGTCGCCGCAGGTGCATTTGGCGCGCATGCGCTCCGGCCGTACCTGGTCGAACGGGGCATGCTGGATGCCTGGGAAACGGGCGTGCACTACCACCTCCTGCACGCTGTCGCGCTCCTGGGCGTCGCCGGCTGGCTCCGGGGCGAACGGGGGACAGCCTCTCTGTCGCGGGCGGCCTGGGCCGTCTGGTGCTGGTGCTTTGGAACAGTCCTTTTCTCGGGGTCGCTCTATCTGCTGGCGGCCGGGGGCCCGGCATGGCTCGGTCCCCTGACGCCGCTCGGGGGCCTGTCCCTCATCGCCGGCTGGCTGTGGATCGCCGCGGCCGCCTGGGTTTCATGAGCAAGGCCGTGAACCGCCCGCTTCCCGTTCCAGCCGACCTTCGGGCAATGCTCGAGGCAGTGCGCGCAGTGGGCCGCCCGCGCCTGGTCGGAGGGGGCGTCCGCGACTGGCTGCTCGGCCTCGAGCCGAAGGATTTCGACGTTGAGGTCGCGGGCGTGGATTTCGAAACCCTGCAGCGGGCGCTGGCGCCCTTTGGCGCGACCGATGTGGTCGGGCGCAGTTTCGGGGTGGTCAAGGTTCGAAGCGCCGCATCGGGCGCTGTCTATGACTTCAGCCTGCCGAGGCGGGAATCGAAGACCGGGGCGGGGCACAGGGGATTCGCCGTCGCCCCCGATCCTTCGCTCGATGATGACGATGCGGCCGCGCGGCGCGATTTCACGGTCAATGCGATCGCCTTCGATCCGTTTTCGGGGGAGACGATCGACCCGCGGCGCGGCCTGGCGGACTTGAGGGCCGGCATCCTGCGCCACACGAGCGGCGCATTCGTCGAGGACCCTTTGCGCGTCCTGCGAGCATTCCAGCTCGCGGCGCGATTCGATTTTTCGCTCGCACCGGAGACGGCGGCGCTCTGCCGCTCGATCGCCGGTTCCTACGGCGAACTTCCGGTCGAGAGGGTCTGGGGCGAATGGAGCAAGTGGGCGGCCGATTCCAGGGTTCCCTCGCGTGGGCTCGCCGTTCTGGAGGAGACCGGCTGGCTCCGGCATTTTCCCGCGGTCGCGGCATTGCGCGGCACACCGCAGGAGCCGGAATGGCATCCGGAAGGCGACGTTTTCACCCATACCCAGCTATGCCTCGACGCCCTGGCGGGGATCGAGGGGTGGCGCTCGTCGGGCCCGGAGCGACGGCGGTTGCTGATGCTCGCCGTCCTCGCGCACGATTTTGGAAAGCCGTCGACAACCGAGCGCGCCGAGAAGCGGGGCGCCCTTCGATGGGTGAGCCCCGGCCACGAGGCGGCGGGCGGGCCGATCGCCGAGGAGTTTCTTCGCGCGATAGGAGCGCCGCTGGATCTCGCCGCCCCCGTGAAGGCCCTTGTCGTCCACCATCTCGCCCACCATCACGGTCAGGCCGGGGAATTCACCGATTCCCAGATCCGGCGGCTTGCCCGGAAGCTTTCGCCGGCGACAATTGACGACCTGGCGCTCGTCATGACGGCCGACTCGCTCGGCCGGCCGCCGAAGGACTCCCCGGAGACATCGGCTCTGATCGCGCAGCTGACCTCCCGTTCGCACGAGCTCGAAATCCGAAATTCGGCGCCAAAACCGATCATTCTCGGCCGCCACCTAATCGCCTTGGGGCGGAAGCCCGGACCTGAATTCAAGGCGGTGCTGGCTGTCGCGTTCGAGGCCCAGCTGGACGGTGCGTTTTCGGATGAGGCCGGGGGTGTGGAATGGCTGAAGCGGCGCCTTGGGGACAAGAATGGCAAGTGAGAAGGAAAATGCCTCGGACACCATGAAGACTGGCGGCCTGCCCGCAAAGACTCCTCCTCCTCTCCGGGCCTTCCAGTGGGATCTGGCCCGGCAGGTCGAGCGGCTCGACTGGCTGGCGGCCCAGGTCCCGCGCCTGGCCGATTGGGGATATCAGGAGATTTACCTCAATCTCGAGGACGCGGTCGAGTACCCGAGCCTGCCTGGAGTGGCGCGGAAGGGCGCCTATTCGCAGCGGGACCTCGCGGCATTCGTCCAGGCTGCGGCCCGGGCGGGCCTGGGCGTCGTTCCGATTGTCAATCTCCTCGGGCATACGCAGTACCTGATAAAGGTGCCCGCACTCCGCGACCTGAACGAGTGCCGGGCCCCGGACGGTTCACCCCTTTTGCAGGGCCAGCTCTGCCCGCTCCATCCCCGCACGACCGAGATCGTCGACAGGCTCCTGGGGGACGTCGCCGGGTTCTGCACGGCCGGCAAGGTGCACGTCGGCCTGGATGAGTCCTACAACCTGGGCCGGCATCCGTTGAGTCGCGCCGAGATCGCGAAAGTCGGGCTGGCCGCGCATTTTGCGAAATACGTCCGGCGGCTGGCCGGCCATGCGAAGCCATTTGGCCTGCGCCTCGGGCTGTGGGCTGACATGCTTGCCCTGATTCCCGAGGCGATCGATCTCCTTCCGCCCGGGATCGCCGCGTATGACTGGTATTACCATCCGTTTCAGAAAGCTCCCCGCCTCGAGATCCGCAACTTCGCCGAATATGACCTGGCCCCGGGTTTGCGCACCCGGGAGATCGAGTATTGGGGATGCCCGATGGCCGGTTCGTTCAGGCACGAGCCGCTTCCGATCTTTCGCGAACGTCTGGCGAATATCGCCGCCTGGTGGGAACGGTGTGGCCGCACCGGTGCTGCCGGCTTTCTCCTCACCTCCTGGGAGCCGCAGAGGCTGGCAGCGGAGCTGCCGATGGCCGTGGCGGCTGCTGCGGCCGGCCTTTGGATCGAGAATGAGAGGGACCCGAGGCGGCTTTGGGAACTCGGATGCCGGCGGGCGTTTGGCGACAAGGGCCGGGCTTCCGCTGAACGGCTGTGGGCCTCAGACGAAAAGCCGTTCTGCGGTTGTCTCCGCTGGCAGGTGAACGAGCGTTGGGACACGGCGCTGACCGACGAACCGATGGAGCCCTGGCGCCTCGAAGCGCAATTCTGCGCGGGCCTGTCCCCCGACAGGTGCCTGTCCCCCGGCTTGCCGCCGGCGGTGGCGGCCAGCCTTCGGTTTCGCGCCTACCTGGCCTGGCGCGATTATTTCGTGCGGCGGGCTGGGAATGGGGTCTTTGAACTCCGCAGGGCGCTTGCCGGCAACGATTCGCACGGATTCCGGCAACTGCTGGCCGAACTGGGACGGGAAGCTGCGGCCTTCGCGGGCCTGTCCCCCGGCGCCCGGTCGGCGGCGAGGACGATGTGGCGGCTGACGCGGGACCCGGGAGAAACAGGGCCGAACGAGAAGATCCTGGAGGCGGACTGCCAGAGGCTCCGCGAGTGGCGCGCCTGGCTAGGCCGGTGCCGAACCCGGCCCGATTGCGTCCGGGATCCCTCGCCAGTCGCCGGCGCCTGGCAATTCATGTTCACGGTCACCGACAATGCCCCCGCGCTGCCGAAGGTCGCGGTCGAAAGGATGGGGCAGGGCGGCGACTGGGAGGAAATCTACAGCGTCTTTCTCATCGAATTCCAGGCCCGGGCCGCCCGGCCGCACGCCCGGCTGATTCACCGGCTGTCGGTTCCATTCGATTGGCCCGGGCCGCCCGCGCCGCCGCCCCGGCTTCGCATCTGCGCGCGCGGTTACGGGCGGTTCAAGGCGAGCGATCCCGTCCTGACGAACGGGGTCTTGAGTTTTTCGGTCCATGGCTGGGGGCGCGGGTCGGCCCTCCTCGGGTGGGCCGCGCCGCGCGCCGGATTCCCCGATTTCAACTGGACCGAGAACCGAGATTCCTGGGAGCCGTTGTGGAAGATATTATTTTAAAGTGACTTAGGCTGCAGAGCAGGCCCTGAATCCCAAACCGCGGCCGCCGACGCGAAACGAATCGTCAACCCAGACGTCTAGTCTAATGTCTCGCAAATACCGTGATAATTCCGGGGCAAAAAGCGGCCGAAAATGGCATGGTTATTTGTGAGAAACTAGACTAGCTCATATTATCGCCATGCTCGCCGTCACCGATCTGCGCAAGTCGTTCGTTTCGCCGGACGGGGAGCGCGTCGAGGTGATCAACGTGCCGGAGTTCCGCCTCGGGGCCGGCGAGCAGCTAGCCCTCCGCGGCGAGAGCGGATCGGGAAAGACGACATTCCTGAATCTCGTCGCCGGCATCCTGGCCGCCGACTCGGGCTCAGTCCTGATTGATGGCGTGAACCTGACGGCGCTTTCCGAGCCCAGGCGCGACCGGCTTCGCGCGGAAAAATTCGGCTACATCTTCCAGACATTCAACCTCCTCCAGGGCTATACGGCGATCGAGAACGTCGCCCTGGGCATGTCGTTCGGGCCCGGCGTGGACCGCGCCCGCGCCCGCGCCCTGCTCGAGCGGATGGGGCTGGGCAGGCACCTCCATCATTTTCCGCGCCAGCTTTCAACGGGGCAGCAGCAGCGGGTCGCCGTCGCCCGGGCGCTCGCCAACCGGCCGCAGTTGGTCCTGGCGGATGAACCGACGGGCAACCTCGACCGCCGCCGCGCGCAGGAGTCCCTGCACTTGATTCGGGAGGCCTGCGGCGAGAACGGCGCCGCCCTGCTCCTCGTCAGCCACTCGACGGAGGTGCTGGCGCAATTCGACAACGTGCGCGATTTTTCCTCCATAAACCGGACCGCGCAATGACGCTTCCCCTCATCATCTACCGGTCGCTGCGGCAGCATGCGCTGTCGACTTTCGTCACGGCCGGGAGCATCGCGCTCGCATGCGGGCTGCTGATGTGCGTGTGGACGGTGAAGACCCAGTCGGAGACGACCTTCGCCTCGACAACGACCGGATTCGACGCCGTCCTCGGCGCCCGCGGATCGAAGCTCCAGCTTGTCCTGAACGCCATCTTTCACCTAGAGGCCTCCCCTGGGAACCTGGCCGATTCCGACTACCTGTACATCAAGCACCATCCCGCGGTGAAGACGGCGATTCCGATCGCCGTCGGCGACAATCTGCGGGGCTACCGCATCGTCGGCACCCTGACGGAGCTTTTCACCGGGGTCGAATACACACCGGGGCATAAGTTCGAGCTGGAGCCCCTGCAGGGCGGCTCCTCCCGGGGTTATCCGCGGCTGTTCAACGAGAATGCAAAAGAGGCCGTTGTCGGCTCGTTTGCGGCGGTCAAGCTCGGCCTGAAGGTGGGCGACACGTTCCACCCTTTCCACGGCCTGAGTTACAATGCAAACGGCCCCAATGACCAGCACGCCGACATCTATACGGTCACGGGCATCCTCAAACCGACGAATACGCCCGTGGACCGTGTTGTCTGGATCCCGCTGCACGGTCTGCAGACGATGAGCGGCCACGACCCGCGCTATGCGACCGATGTCAGCGCGGTCCTGATCCAGCTGCGCTCGCCCACCGCTGGGCTCATGCTCGACATCATGTACAACCGCCAGGGGAACCGGCTGACGTTTGCCTATCCGGTGAGCGCGATCATCGCCGATTTGTTCAGCCGGATTTCCTGGTTTGACCGCATTCTTGCGCTCGTCGCCTACCTGGTGGCCCTGGTTGCGGCCGGATCAGTCCTGGCGAGCATCTACAATTCGATGAGCGCGCGCCGCCGCGACCTGGCGATCCTCCGCGCGCTCGGCGCCCGGCGCCGGACGATCTTCGGCGCGGTTGTGGCGGAATCGGCCTGCATCGGCGCCCTCGGTTCGGTGGTCGGATTCGCGATCTATTTCACCCTGCTTGCGGTCGTTGCAAACATCGTCCGGCAGCAGACAGGCGTCGTCCTGTCGGTCTGGGCGGGCCATCCCGTCCTGTACTATTGCCCCCTCGGGATGACGGCCCTTTGCGCCATCGGAGGCATGGTGCCCGCGTTCAAGGCCTACCGCACGCCCGTGGCCGACACACTTGCGCCGGCCTCGTAAGCCGGTATTATTGTTCCGCAGTACCATGCGCCTGCCAATCTTTGCCCTCGCCCTCACCCTCGCTGCATCCGGAACGGCTTTCGCCGATGGAACCATCGCGGCGCCGGAAATGGAAGACGGCTTTCTGAAGCTGGGCTTCGACAAGCTCGCCGGGTTCAAGTTCGTTACGCCTGCCTACGACCCGGTCGCCGATCCAAAGGCGACTCCGCCGACGGGCGAGGAACAGATTCCGGCCATCGTGAAAACCTGGAACGGCCAAAAGGCCGTCATCACCGGCTTCATGCTTCCGACCAAGCTCGACAACGGCAAGGCGGTGGAATTCCTGATCATGGCCAACCAGATGGCCTGCTGCTTCGGGACTGTTCCCAACATGAACGAGTGGATCATTGTCCGGATGCCGAAAGGCGTGCCGGTCACCCAGGATGTCCCCATTTCATTTTACGGAACCCTCAAGGTCGGCGCGATGTACGAGAACGGCTACATGACCGGCATCTACGCGATGGATGCCGAGAAGATGGGCGACATCAAGGAGTAAGAGCCTCAAGTCAGCGGGAAATGTCCCCCTGGTTCAGGATCTTGAATCCGCGCTGACTGAGCGCCTGGCTTGCGACGTCGGCATCCTCGACATTAATCACCAGGCCTCCCCTCAGCTGGGGCCGCTTGATGAAGCTGTAGATGTAGTGAAGGTTTATCTCAGCCTCGACGAGCGCGGCAAGGACGCCCTTCAGCTCGGACTCGTCGGTCAATTCCACGGCAAGGACGTCCGACTCCACGTATGGAAAATCGTTGTTGATCATCAGCTCCCGCGCCCTGTCGGGATCGTCGACAACGAGCCTCACGATCGCGCTGTCGGTCGTGTCGAGGACGGTGATCGCCATCACGTGGACATTCTTCTGCTTGAAGAGCGCCGTCAGGTCGTGGAGGCGTCCGACCCTGTTCTCGGTGAACACCGAGAACTGCTTCACCGGGTCGAGAGGACTGGTGCTGGTTTCAGCGGCCATGGCAGCGACGAAGGATGAAGATAATTCTGTGCAGGTCAACGACGGCGCGCTTTACTCGACGCCGGGGGCCAATCCGTGCAGCCTGAGGCACAGATGAATCCCCCCGGACTTTCGGCTCACCACGCGGCCGCCCGCGACCGAGCGCTCGCGGGCGCGCACCTCGTCCTTGGCGGGATCGCGCTGAACGGGTTTCTCGCGCTGGTCAAGTTCGGGAGCGGCATCGCCGGGCATAGCTACGCCCTGATCGCCGACGGCACCGAGTCGCTCCTGGACGTCCTCTCGTCGTTTCTTGTGTGGACCGGCTTCCGGGTGGCCGCGCGCCCTCCCGATGCCGGCCATCCCTTCGGCCATGGGCGGGCAGAGCCCCTCGCCGCGCTGGGCGTCGCCTTCTTCATCTTTGTCGCCGCGGGCTTCGTCGCCTGGCACGCGGGACACCTGATCGTCACGCCGCACCAGGGTCCCCACTGGCTGACGCTTCCCCTCCTTTGCGGAATCATCGCCACGAAGGTCTGGTTTGCGCATCGCATGGGCCGGGCGGGGAACAGGGCGGGCAGCCTGGCGCTCGGGATCGAGGCGTGGCATCACGGGGCGGACGCGATCACCTCCGCGGCCGCGTTCGTGGGAATTGCGATCGCCGTTGCGGGCGGCAGGGGATGGGAATCGGCCGACGACTGGGCCGCCCTCTTCGCCTGCGTGGTCGTGGTCTTCAACGGCATCGCCATGCTCAAGAAGGCGCTCGGTGAGATGATGGACACGGCCGTCCCCGCCGTCGTCGAAAACGAGATCCGGGCCATTGCAGGCGCCGTTCCAGGCGTGCGCGCCGTGGAGAAATGCCGCGTTCGGAGAAGCGGGCTCGACAATCTCGTCGACATTCATGTGTGCGTCGACGGGGAATTGAGCGTTCGCGCTGGGCACATGATTGCGCACAGGGTGAAAAATACACTTCTTTCATCGCCATTGCAGATTACGGATGTTTCGGTCCACGTTGAGCCCGCGATCCCGGGCGATGGAAACGGGCGGGAACCGGCGGCGCCGGATCATCCGGCCTGCTAACCCGAGGATTTCATGAAGACGGCCAAAGATCGCCAAACCGCCGAGGAAAAAGGGTCAAAGACGACCGAGGTGTGCTTGCAAGCACATCGCAGGGAGCCTGAGGCCCTTTTTCGGGAGCGGTTTGGATGAGATTTGGACGAGTTTCATGAAATCTTCGGGCTAATGCCCGGCGGAGAATAACTTCAATCGTCGGCCGATTGGCCTTTCCCATTTACTCGGATTGCTGCAAAAACATCATCCCGCGCACGATGACGAAACGCAGTTTTTCAAACCCGCTCAGCTCGAACAAGCTGCTGCTGCAGTGGGTGAGAAAGATGGCCGAACTGTGCCAGCCCGAGGCCATTCACTGGGTCGATGGCTCGCAGGAGGAATACGACACTTTGTGCGCGGAGATGGTGAAGGCGGGCTCGCTCATCAAGCTCAACCCGAAGCTTTGGCCCGGATGCTTTTACGCCCGCTCGGACCTGAACGACGTGGCCCGCCTCGAGGAACGAACGTTCATCTGCTCGAATGCGAAGGGCGATGCCGGACCGACCAACAACTGGGTCGACCCGTCGGAAATGCGCGCCAAGTTGAAGGACCTGTTCACCGGCGTCATGCGCGGACGCACGATGTACGTGCTTCCCTTCAGCATGGGCCCCGTGGGCTCGCCCATGTCCGAGATAGGGGTCGAACTGACGGATTCGCCCTACGTGGTCGTGAACATGCGGATCATGGCGCGCATCGGATTGCGCGTATTCACCGAGATCGACAAGGGCGAGAAGCAGCTCGTCCCGTGCATGCACACCGTCGGCCTTCCCCTTGCGCCCGGCGTCAAGGATGCAAGGTGGCCGTGCAACCCCGAGAAGTACATCGTCCATTTCCCCGAGACACGCGAGATTTGGAGCTTTGGCTCCGGATACGGGGGCAACGCGCTCCTTGGAAAGAAGTGCTTTGCCCTGCGCATCGCCTCGTGCATGGCCCGCGATGCCGGCTGGATGGCCGAGCACATGCTCATCCTCGGCGTCGAGGACCCCCACGGGGAGAAGACCTACGTCGCCGCGGCATTCCCGAGCGCCTGCGGCAAGACGAACTTTGCGATGATGATTCCGCCCAAGCCGCTCAAGGACAAGGGCTGGAAGATCTGGACCGTCGGCGACGACATCGCCTGGATGAAGCCGGATGCGCAGGGCCGCCTTCGGGCGATCAATCCGGAGGCCGGGTTCTTCGGAGTTGCACCCGGGACCTCCGCAAGGACCAACCCGAACGCAATGGCCGCGCTGGCGAAGAACTCGATCTTCACGAATGTCGCCCTGACTCCGGACGGCAGCGTCTGGTGGGAAGGGATGACGGACGAGCCGCCGGTCGAGTGCCTCGACTGGAGGGGCAGCGTGTGGACTGCGAAGACGGCGCAGGAAACCGGCGCGAAGGCGGCGCACGCCAACGCCCGCTTCACCGCCCCCGCCTCGCAGTGCCCCTCGATCGACCCGGCTTGGGAAAGCCCGGAGGGCGTGCCGATCAGCGCGATCATTTTCGGGGGCCGCCGCGCAACGACCATGCCCCTTGTCTACCAGGCTTTCAACTGGAGCGCAGGCGTTTACATGGGGGCGACGATGGGCTCGGAGATGACCGCCGCCGCGAACGGGTCCATCGGCAAGGTGCGAAGGGACCCGATGGCGATGCTTCCTTTCTGCGGTTATCACATGGGCGATTATTTCCGCCATTGGATCGGGATGCAGAAGCGGCTGGCAGACACGCCGCGCGTCTTCCATGTGAACTGGTTCCGCAAGGATTCCGCCGGGAAATTCATCTGGCCCGGCTTCCGGGAAAACATGCGCGTTCTGAGGTGGATCGTGGACCGCACGCGCGGCCGGGCCCTTGGCCGGGAGACCCCGATCGGGTGGATGCCCCAGTACGAGGACATCGATTGGGCAGGGCTGGACTTTCCCCGCACCCGCTTCGACGAGCTTCAGGCTTTCGACCGCAGGGCATGGCTCAACGAGCTGGCCGGGCACGAGGAGCTTTTTCTGGATCTGCATGAGCGCCTTCCGCGGGAGATGATTTTTGAGCGGGAGCTCCTGATCTGCCGGATTTGACCGCCGGCGTCATTTGGATTGAGGGTCAGTTTGCCCGGCCTACAGCCTTTCGGGCCGGTGTTGTTCGCCTCGCTGCCCGGAGGGCACCCGCTCGGCTCACCTCTCCGCTTGCGCTGCGAGGCTGACGCCTTCTTCGCGCTGACGCGCTCCGTCGCAATTCCCAGACGCGCATCAAGACCGGCGTCGGGCCCCTTGGCGTACCGCCGTTCCCGACGCCCGGATGATGCGCGTGAGCTGCGCAGGGCCCTTCAGGTTTCAGGCCGGCAAACTGACCCACCACCTGTAAGCAGGGGTTCTTGACGAAGTTGGACCCTCCCGGTCCAATCGCAGCCGAAATGCCCTCGACCTGGAAGTTCACGTTTATCTGCGGTCAGGACGATTATCTCGTCGGCCGGGTCGGCCGGGAAAGATTCGACGGGATGGCGGAGGGAACGGGCGATGAATTCTCGCGCGAAATCATCAGCGGCTACGCGGCCAACATCGATGAGGTCTCCGTCGCGCTGAACCGGTTTCGCGAGGCCATCCAGACGCTGCCCATGTTCGGCGGCCGGCGCGTCGTCTGGCTGAAGGATGTCAATTTCCTTGGAGATTCGGTCACGGGCAGGGCGGAAGGCACCCTGAAGCTCGTCGAGGACCTCCAGGAACTCCTCGAATCGGTCAATCCGGCCGATGTGGGCGTCATTGTCACAGCGGCGCCCGTCGACCGGAGGAGGTCCTTTGCCAAGTGGTGCGAGAAGAACGCCGATTACGTTTTGACGGATTCCGATGGCGACGCGCTCGAGGCGCTCTCCTCGGTCGTGGCGGCAGAGGCGGAAAGCATCGGGGTCGGCATCGAGCCCGGTGCCGTGGAACTCCTGGTCGCAAAAGTCGGCGCCAACACGCGCCTCCTGGTCGAGGAGGTGCGCAAGCTCGCCAATTACGCGGGCGGGGCCGCCGGGAGCCGCACCGTCATCACCGAGGAGGCTGTCGCTGAGCTGACGCCCAATTTTGCCGAGGGCGATTTCTTCGAGGCGGCTGAGGCCTTCTTTTCGGGCAACCTGCCCAGGACCCTCGACGCCCTGCACCGCCATTTCTTCGCGGGCGGGGATGCGAGGCCCGTGATCACGGCCCTCCAGAACCGAAACCGCCTCCTCCTGCAGATGCGGGCTTTGGTCGATGCGGGCGACGCCCGGCTGGGCCAGCGCGGGCTGGAGAACCTCTCGAATGCCGCCGCAACGCACAGCGCAAAATACGCCGAGGCCGCGGCGACCAAGAGCGCCTACAACATCTTTACGCAGCACCCCTATTACCTGGGAAAGCTCTCCGTCAACACCCCGCCCTCGCTCAGGCGCCTGATCGACAACCAGCGGGAATTCATCTCGGCCTTTGCGGAGATCGTTCGCCGGCCGAACGAGCAGGAGGAGATCCTGCGCGACATGGCGGTCCGCTGCCTAGCGGCGTGACTGGCCCGCAAGGGCCGCCTCATTTTCCGTTCGCTAAAACGGCCCGGCAGACCTTACTCACTCGTCCCGCCGTGAACGAAGAGCCCCCAACCGCCGCCCCCATCCCCAACGTCCTGGCGGAGCGCTACGCGTCCGCGGCGATGAAGGACATCTGGTCGCAGACCGGCCGGATCGGGCTGGAGCGCGATTTCTGGATCGCGGTCATGAAGGCCCAGCGGGACCTGGGGGTCCCGATTCCCGCCGAGGCGATTCACGACTACGAGCGCGTCAAGTCGCGTGTGGACCTGGCCTCCATCGCCAAGCGGGAGCGCTCCACGCTGCACGACGTGAAGGCCCGGATCGAGGAGTTTTCCGAACTCGCGCAGCGCCAGTTCATCCACCTCGGCCTCACCAGCCGCGACCTGACCGAGAACGTCGAGCAGCTGCAGATTCTGAAGGCCCTGAAGGTCGTGCAATTCAAGGCAGCGGCGGCCCTCCTGTCGCTCGGGCGGCTGGCCGAGACCCACCGCGACCTGATGATCACGGGCCGGACGCACAATGTGCCCGCCCAGCCGACGACCCTCGGGAAACGCGTTGCCATGTTCGGGCAGGAGCTTCTGGCCGCATTCGCCCGGCTTGAGGAGCTGGTCTCCCGCTACCCCGTCCGCGGCCTCAAGGGGGCGGTCGGGACCCAGCTCGACCAGCTGACCCTTCTGGGCGGGGACGCGGCCAAGGTGGCGGCATTGGAAACGCGTGTCCTCAAGCACCTGGGCTTCCGGGCCTCGCTCGGCGCCGTAGGGCAGGTTTACCCGCGAAGCCTGGATTTTGAGGTTGTCACGGCCCTGCACCAGCTCGGCGCGGCGCCGGCCGGGCTCGCGACCACGATCCGGCTCATGGCCGGGGCGGGGCTCCTCACGGAGGGCTTCCAGGAAGGCCAGGTGGGATCCTCCTCAATGCCTCACAAGGTCAACGCGCGCAACTGCGAGCGTATCTGCGGATTTGCGACGATCCTCGGCGGCTATGTGACAATGACGGGCGCCCTGGCGGGGCACCAGTGGAACGAGGGAGATGTGTCCTGTTCGGTGGTGCGCCGGGTGGCGCTTCCGGACGCCTTTTTCGCAGCCGACGGGCTTTTCGAGACGCTTTTGACCGTTCTTGCCCAAATGGAGGTGTTTCCGGCCGCGATCCATGCCGAGAACGAGCGCAACCTGCCCTTCCTGGCGACGACCACGATCCTCATGGAGGCGGTCAAGCGCGGCGCGGGCCGGGAGACCGCGCATGCGGCGATCAAGGAACACGCCCTGGTTGCCGCAAAGGCCATGCGTTCGGGAAGCGGGACGGCGGACCTCCTGGGCCGGCTGGCCGCCGACCGGCGGATAGGCTTGGGCAGGAAGGCGCTGCAGGCCATCCTCTCCGAGAACGCGCGGTTCGTGGGGGCGGCGCCCCACCAGGTCGATGCGTTTGTCGGCGAGGTGGAGCCTCTCGGCCGGCGGTTCAAGGGCGCTGCGGAGTACAAACCTGCCCGCCTGCTGTAATTTTCATTTGCCACCGCCCGGGGCCGCGGGCTTGATTTGACCTTCACGCCGTTTCCAATCTCGATCCACAAAACACTCTCTCATGACCGAACTCGTAGGCAACGTCCTGGTGGGCCAATCCGGTGGTCCCACTTCCGTCATCAACGCCAGTGTGGCCGGCATCGTCACCGAGGCCCTGAACCACGTCTGCATCGAGGAGATCTATGGGGGGCTTAACGGTGTCCTGGGCATCCTGCAGGAGGACCTGATCGACCTGGCCTCCGAATCGCAGCAGCAGATCCGCGCCCTGCGCCACACCCCGGGTGCGGCGCTCGGCACGTGCCGCTACAAGCTCAAGAGGCAGCAGGATTTCGAGCGCGTCCTGGACGTGTTCAAGGCGCACAACATCCGTTATTTTTTCTATCTGGGCGGAAACGACTCCCAGGATACGGCCGACAAGATCGCAAAGCTGGCTGTGACGCAGGGCTATGACCTGCGCGTCATCGGTGTCCCGAAGACGATCGACAACGACCTGGTTGTGACCGACCACTGCCCGGGATATGGAAGCGTCGTCAAGTATCTGGCGACTGCCGTGCGCGAAATGGCCTGCGACAACGAGGCCATGGGCCAGGGCGACCTGGTTTCCATCATCGAGGCCATGGGCCGCAGCGCGGGCTGGATAGCGGCCGGCACGGCGCTGGCAAAGCGGCGCGACCATCCCCACGATCCCCCTCACATCATCCTCCTCCCGGAAGTCCCCTTCAACCAGCAGAAGGTCCTCGAGGAGATCAAGCGAATCCTCAAGCGCGAGAAGTTCTGCCTGATCGTCGTCGCCGAGGGGCTCGTCGATGCGGACGGCAACTACCTTGCGGCGGATGCGGCGACTGATGCATTCGGGCACGCTCGCCTCGGGGGGGCCGGGGAAGCCCTCGGCGAAATCGTCGAAAGCAACATTCCCGGCGTCAAGGTGCGCGTCGCACGGCCCGGCCTCATCCAGCGCTCGGCCGCCCATTGCGCGTCCAAGACCGACTCCGACGAGGCGTTCATGGCCGGCCAGGCGGCGGTGAAGGCCGCGATCGCGGGCGAATCCGACAAGATGGTGACCCTGGTACGGGGCGAAACCGACCACTACACCTGCGAGACCGGGCTTGCCCCGCTCAGCGAAATCGCAAACGGCGTCAAGAAACTGCCCCGCGAATGGATCAACGAGGACAACGTCAGCATGAACTTCCAGTTCCTGCGCTACGTCCAGCCGCTGATCCAGGGCGAGATCGTCGTGCCGCACGAGAACGGCGTTCCGAACTACGCGCGCCTGGATAGGGTGGTCGTGGACAAGGTCCTGCCGCCCTACGAGGTCTAAGCCACGCCCGGTCCGGAATCGACGGGACGACCGAGCCGAGTGGCGTCTTCAAAGGAAAGGTCGTTTTCCGGCGCCCTCCTGATCTGGATCGGCTTGGCCGCCGTCGCCGGCCTTTGTGTTGTCGCAAGGCTGCGGCCGCCGGACGGAGCCGAGCGTGCGGAGCTCGGACAGTTCATAGGCCGTTTTCACCCGCTTCTGGTGCACGGCCCGATCGCCCTCATCCTGCTCGTTCCGATTCTCGAAATCACGGGCGCTTTCCCGCGGACGAGGCACCTGCGCGCGGCGGCCGGCTTTGTCCTCGGACTCGCGGCGGCGGCGGCGATCGCCGCGGCGATCGACGGCTGGATCCTTGCGCGCAGCGGCGGCTACGGCGGGTACACGGTCGTCAGCCACATGTGGGGCGGAACAATCCTTGCCACGGTCTGCCTCGCGGCCGCGGCCGTTCGCCGGATTGCCGCAGGCCGGCCGGCGCGCGTTGCGGGCTACCGCCTGCTCCTCATCTTCACCATTCCCCTCCTGTTGTGGACAAGCCACCAGGGCGGCGCGCTCTCGCACGGGGACACTTTCCTGACGCAGCACATGCCCGACGGCCTCCGCTCGCTTCTCGGTGTCGCCAAGCCCAGGCCGAAGCCGGTGGCCGCCGCCCAATCGCCGGCTTCAGCGACCTTTTACGCGAAGCGGATCGCCCCCCTTCTCGATCAGAAATGCGTCTCCTGCCACGGACCCCAAAAGATGAAGGGCGGTTTGCGCCTGGATTCCTACGCCGGGCTCATGAAAGGGGGCGAGGACGGCCTTGTGATCGAGCCGTGGGAGCCCATGAAGAGCGAACTGTGCCGGCGCATCACGCTCCCGCCCGACGACGACGATTTCATGCCAAACGACGGCAAGAAGCCCCTGACCCCGGACGAGGTGAAGCTGATCCGGGAATGGATCGCCGCCGGCGCCTCGGACCGCCAGCCGGCCGGCTGATTCACCTGGCGAATTCGCCGATGTTGGCCGTCGTCACAAGGCGAAAAGGGATGAACGCCTGCTTGTCGTAGGGCTGGCCCCGGACGATGCGACAGGCCACATCCACGGCGGTTGAGCCCTGGGCGCGGGCGTCCTGAAAGACGGTCGCATCCAGTCTTCCCGCCTTCACCATCTGCAGGGCCTCGGCGATCGCGTCGATGCCGACCACGGGGACCTTGTCCTTCAGGTGGGCCTGCTCAAGCGCATGGAGGGCGCCGATGCCCATCTCGTCGTTTTGGGCAAACACCGCATTGATCTTGCCCCCATAGGATTGGATCCAGTTTTCCATGAGCGACATCGCCTTTGCCCGGTCCCAGTCGGCCGTCTGGTCGGCGATGAGATGCAGGCCGGGGTTCTTGGCGAGGACCTCCCGGGCTCCCTGGGCCCGCTCGATCTGCGCAGCCTGGCCCAGGAATCCCTGGATCATGACGATGTTCCCCTTCCCGCCCAGGCGCTGGGCGATGTAATTCATGGCGATCCTGCCGGACTCCTCGTCATGGGAACCGACAAACGCGGTGGGTGTGGCCCTCGTCTCGGAATTGACGTTTACGACCGGTATTCCGGCCGCCCGGGCCTTTTCCACCGCTGGCGAACTGCCGTCGACCTCGCAGGGGTTGAGGATGATGGCATCGACGCGTTGCGCGATGAAGTTCTCGGCCTGCTGCACCTGCCTCGCCGCATCCCGCTGGGCGTCGTTGACAATCAGCTTCACCCCCAGTTCGGCGGCCCTGGTCTCCATCGCCTGGTCGAGCATCACGATGAATTCGGAGGAAAGGTTGAGGAGCGACACCCCGATCACGATCTGACGCCCACGCGGCGCACCTGCGGCGGGCTTTTGCGCCGGCCGGCAGCAGGCAAGGAACGCCGCACCCAAAATCGCCGCGGCGAGAAGGGCGGCGGTTTTCCCACGGTGTTTAGAGGCTGTCGGATAGCTTCTGATCAATTTCATTGCGAAATCTTTCCCTATTTCCGCGCCCGCTGCTGCGCGCACACGGCTCCCACGATGATGAGTCCCTTGGCGATCTGCTGGTAGTAGGATGACACGTTGAGCAGATCGAGGCCATTGTTGATCTCGCCTATGAGGAGCGCTCCCAGGAGCGTTCCCGACACGGTTCCGACGCCGCCGGACAGGCTCGTGCCGCCGATGACGGCGGCGGCGATTGCGTCGAGCTCGTAGCCGAAGGCGGCGTTCGGCTGGCCGGCCGTGATCCGCGAGGCGAGGACGACCCCGCCAAGCCCCGCCGCCGCGCCGCAGGCGACATAGGCGAGCAGCTTCACCCGGTCGACATCGATTCCCGAGGCGCGCGCGGCATTCTCATTGCCTCCGACGGCGTAAATGTAGCGGCCGGCCCAGACGTGGCGGAGGAACACGTGAGACAGGGCGGCGACCGCGACGAGAATAAGCACGGGATAGGGAATCCCCAGGCAATCGCCTGCGGCGATCTGGGCAAAGCCGGGGCTCAGGCCGGTCACGGGCCGGCCCTGGCTGACGACCAGGGCCAGTCCGCGGGCCGCCGTCATCATGCCCAGGGTGGCGATGAACGAGGGCACCCGCCCCCGGGTCACCACGATCCCATTGACAAGGCCGCAGCCCGAGCCCGCGAAGATGCCGGCGAGGACGGCCGCGGCAAGCGGCGCGGCGCCCGGATGGGCGAGGCTCGCGGCGAAGACGCCGGCCAGGGCAGCCACGGAGCCCAGCGAAAGGTCCACCCCGCCGGTCAGAAGCACGTAGGTCACGCCGATGGCAAGGATTCCGTTGATCGAGATCTGGCGGATCACGTTGACCAGGTTGGCGGGCGCAAGGAACCGCGGATTCAGGACGGCCAGGATCGCCCCTATGGCAACCAGGGCGATGACCAGCATGTACGGCCCGGCGATCCGGCGGTACCGGTGCATGAGGGAAACGGTTGCGGGATTCTCCATCGGGCTAGTTTGGCATGGCGCACCGCAGGATTTCCTCCTGGGAGGATTTCCTCGGATCCAGTTCGGCGGCCAGCACGCCCTCCCGCATCACCAGGATCCGGTCGCTCAAGGCGAGAATCTCGGGCAGCTCCGATGAGGCCAGGATGATCGTCCGGCCCTCCGCGGCCAGGCGGGAGATGATCGCATACACCTCCATCTTCGCGGCGATGTCGATGCCCCGGGTGGGTTCGTCCAGGAGCAGAATCTTTGGGTCGGTGAAAAGCGCCTTGGCGATCACGACCTTCTGCTGGTTTCCGCCGCTGAGAAGGTTCACCACCTGGTTCCGATCGGCCGGCCTGATGCCGAAGGCCCGGATGCGCTCATCCGCCAGCCGGCCTTCCATCTGGGGACGGATGAATCCCGCGCGGCAGCAGCGCCGCAGGTTCGAGAGCGTGAGGTTGGCCTTTACCGACATTCCCGGCACCAGGCCGAAGCCCTTGCGATCCTCGCTGACAAGCCCGATCCCGCATCGAATCGCATCCCTCGGACGTTCCACGCGGACCTTCCGCCCAAAGACGGAGATCTCGCCGGAGTCCGCCGGCGCCAGCCCGTAGATCGCATTGAGGACATCGGTCCGGCCGGCGCCCATCAGGCCGGCGAGGCCGAGGATCTCGCCCCGGCGCGCCGTGAAGTTCACGTCCCGGAATTTCCCGGCCCTGGTCAGGCCGCGGACCGCCATCGCCTCCCCTCCGTGGGAAACCGGTGTCTTCACCCAGAGCGAATCCATCTCGCGCCCTACCATGCGGGCTATCAGGGCCGGCCGGTCCAGCCGCGCCGTTTCCTCGGTGCAGATGAGCCTCCCGTCCCGCAGGACGGTGACCCGGCCGGCCATCCGGAATATCTCCTCCAGCTTGTGCGAGATGTAGATGAGCGCCACGCCGCGCTTCTGCAGGTCGCGCATCAGGGCGAACAGGGCATCGGCCTCCCGGGACGAGATCGCCGAGGTCGGCTCGTCCATGATGATGATCTGGGCACGGGAGGCGACGGCCCGGGCGATCTCGACCATCTGCATTTCGGACACCGAGAGGCTCCGCATCGGCGCCGCAGGCGAAAGCTCCATGCCTAGAAGCCCGAGCAGCCGCGCGGCATCGTCCAACTGCTTCCGTCGGTTGACCCATCCCAGCGCCCGCGCGTTCGGATCGCGGCCCATGAGGATGTTCTCGGCGACGGACATGTTTGGGAAGGGCATCAGCTCCTGGTGGATCATAGCAATGCCCGCCGCCATGGCGTCGTGGGCGCTGCGCAGGCGGCAGGGTTGGCCCTTCAGCCGGATTTCTCCGCTGTCGGGCTTCTCCAGTCCGGCGAGAATCCTCATGAGGGTGGATTTGCCGGCGCCATTCTCGCCGGTCACCGCGTGGATCTCGCCCGAACGCACATCCAGCCCGACGTTGTCCAGCGCCTGCACTCCGGGGAAGGCCTTGGAGAGGTTGCGCACCTCAAGCACGACTGGCGATTCTGTTGGACCGGGGGTCATTTTGTCCGGCGGGGGGACGTGTCTGACAATTGGCACGGGCGAAGGGTCGTCAACAGTCTTGCCCTGGCAAGACGGATGGGAAAACTCACCAGCTATGCAGTTCCGGCCATGAACGACGCGTACCCAAAAACCCAGGACTCATTTTCGCGCAGGGATTTCGTGAAAGTGGCCTCGCTCGCGGGAACGGCCATCACCTCCGGGCTGGGGCTGAGCCCTGCGCGCGCGCGCGCGGCCCCGGCCGATGCCCAGCCTGGGCCCGCGGGAAATTCAACGCCGGCAAAGCCCCTGGTCGGCTTCCAGGCCGAGGTGCCCTATGTGATCGGATTCGGCGTCGAGCGATTTCTCGACGACGTCCAGTCCCGGGCCGCCGTCAACGCGCTGTTTCTGCACGGCGATCTCTACAACGCCTCCTGGAACGGCGTGGACAAGGCGTCCCATCCTGCCGGGAAGTTTGCGGCGGCCAATCCGCAATATTATCGCGACGTCGCCATGGATCCCCAGGGCCTGGGCCCGGGCGATTTCGATTTTCCGAAGGCCATGCACGCGATCACCTCGGCCGCCAGGAGGCGGGGGATGAAGATCTTCTCCTGGGTGATCGAGGACAACCGGGCGCAATTGCCGATCGAGGGCATGGACAGGCTCTATGAGGTCGACCTCCACGGGAGGAGAACGAATGGCCATCCGGGCGGGCCGTGCCTGAACAACCCCTATTTCCGCAACCTGCTCGCCGGCGAGATCGAGGACCATGTGCGCTCCTACGACGTCGACGGGCTGCAGCGCGGATCCGAGCGTCAGGGGCCGTTGAGCAACGCCCTGGGCGCATGGCACCACGGCTCGACGAGCGATCCGGGGCGCGTCTCCTGCTTCTGCGATTACTGCACCGCCAAGGCGAAAAAGCAGGGAATAGACACGGAGCGTGTCCGGCAGGGATTCCTCGCCCTCGAGCCCTATGTCAGGAACGGGCGCGCGGGCAGGCGCCCGGCGGACGGGTATTACGTGGAGTTTTGGAGAATACTGCTAAGGCACCCCGAGCTTCTGACCTGGCAAACCTTCTGGTCGGACAGCATGCGTGAAACGCAGCGGGAAGTCTACGCGAAGGTGAAATCGATCAAGCCGGAGGTCCAGGTGGGCTTTCACATCTGGCAGAACGCCTCCTTCAACCCGATCTACCGGGCGGAGCAGGACTACAAGGGCTACCTCGGCTATTCCGATTTTCTGAAGCCTGTGGTCTACGACAATCCCGCGGCCGAGCGGATGGCATCGTACATTTACAGCGTCACCCAGAACATCTACGGCGACCTGGGCCGGCAGCAGGCGCTCGACTTCGAATACCGCCTCATGGGTTTCGCCGAGAAATCCTATGGCGAGATCATCGGCGGCTCCGAGTCCGCGTACGAAGAGCAGTTGCGCAAGCTGGCCGTCAACGACACCCCCACCCCGGAGCGCCGGTTTGCCCGGTTTTCCAGCGACTATGTCCTGCGGGAGACCCGGCGGGCTGTCGAGGCGGCGGCCGGCTCCCCGACGCAGATCTGGCCGGGGCTGGGCGTCGATGTGATCGAGAAGAACAGCACCCCTGAAAGCGTGGGCGGGGCGGTCGGCGCGATATTCAAGGGCAGCGGCACCGGCATGATCATTTGCACAAGCCACGCGGCGATGAGGCCGGAAAACCTGAGCGCCGTCGGAACGGCGCTGCGCGAACTGAAGTTGGCCTGATCCGCCGCGCACCCAAACGCGAACCCCAACTAGTCCATGCAACCGATCTCCCATGCCGGCGGCCCCAAAGCGGCCGCCCGCAGCGTCAAGACCCTGGTCGAAGGCGCCCTCGCCGACGGCGGCGGCCTGCTGCGCCTGGCCCCCTGCTGGGTGCCGCGCTCCTTCCTCCACCCCGGCAGGAGGCTCAAGCTCCACACCGACGACCTCTACGCCTTCGGGCTCAATCGCGGCGGAATCGATGAACGCTGGTTTGCCTCGACGACGCCGGCCGCAAACGAGAACCGAACGCTGGACGAGGGCCTGAGCTATGTCGTTGCGGGCGGCAGGCGCTTCACCCTCCAGCAGGCTGTGGCCGAATGCGGCGAGATGCTCATCGGGAAATCGATCTGGAGAAAATACGGGCGGTGGCCGGTTTACTCGAAGTTCTTCGACAACATGGGGCCGATTCCGCACCACCTGCACCAGTCGCAGGCCCAGGCCCGGCTCGTCGGCCAGGAAGGGAAGCCGGAATCCTATTATTTCCCGCCGCAGCACAACAATGTCGGGAATAATTTCCCGTACACGTTCATGGGGCTTGAGCCCGGCACGACCCGGGCGCAGGTGCGCAAATGCCTCGAGAACTGGAACCGCGGCGACAACGGCATCCTCGACTTGTCGCGCGCCTACCGGCTGAAGCCGGGCACCGGCTGGCTCATCCCGCCGTGCATCCTGCATGCGCCGGGCTCCCTCTGCACCTACGAGCCCCAATGGGGATCGGATGTGTTCGGCATGTACCAATCCCTGGTGGAGGGCCGCGAGGTTCCGTGGAGTCTGCTCGTGAAGGACATGCCCAGGGAAAAGCACCGGGACCTGGACTTCATCGCGGACCAGATCGACTGGGATGCGAATCTCGATCCCAATTTCAAGGACCACCATTACCTGGAACCGGTGCCGGTCGCCGACACCCGCAGCGAGGGCTATGTCGACCGCTGGATCGTGTACGGGCGGATCAAGGGCAGGCAGTATTTCAGCGCGAAGGAACTGACAGTCGAGCCGCAGGCCAGGTGCACCGTGAAGGACAACGGCGCCTACGGCCTGATCACCGTGCAGGGCAAGGGGCGGATGAACAAGCTGGCGCTCGACTGCCCGAAACTGATCCGCTTCAGCGAACTCACGCAGGACGAGGTGTTCTGCACCGAGTCGGCCGCCCGCGACGGCGTCACATTCGAAAACACGAGCGAGGTCGAGCCTTTGGTCGTCCTGCGTTATTTCGGCCCCGAGGTGAATCCCGATGCGCCGGAAATCGGAGCCCACCGCAATCTTCGCGAAGCCACTTAATGTCGGAATCATCGGCTACGGCTTCATGGGCCGTGCCCACTCGCATGCGTTCCGGCAAGTGAACGCCTTCGTCCCGCTGTAGCCCCGCCCTGAAGGCTGCCTGCGGCCGCGACACGGCCAAGGTGAGTGCCTCGCGGCCAAGGTGCCAGCCGCCCCGACACTCCGCGACGGCCTCGCCACCGACCTGGTCGCCAATGCCCTTCTTAAATCAGCCAAAACCGGTTGCTGGGAAGAGGTTAGAGCGCCCGCGACCTGACTTAGCCGGGAGTATGCAGTTCGCGAGTCGAGATCGCGAAAGATGCTGGACGGATCGGGCTGAGGACGTAGCGCGACAGCGCGGAGAGGGCGACAGCCCCGGAGCGCAAGCGGAGGGGAGAGCCGAGCGGGTGCCCTCAGGGCGGCGAGGCGAACAACCCCGATGCATGCCCAAAGGCATGTCGAGTGGGTGACGCAAACCCGAGGCGTCCAGCAGATTGGGCGAGATCGACTCGATGAATTGCATGGTTCCGGCTTGGCGCCTGTCTCCGCAGGGGTGCCTGTCCCCTCGAGGGAGGCTGTCCCCTGAATCGTCGTTTCTTGCCATTGTTGCTGCGTAACTTGCGATTTTGGCGGTTCGAAGGCCCGTTACCTTGACAAATGAAACTGAGTCTCATTCAGTAGTACTATCAACCAAAATCTCACCCAAACTCAGCCTCCGATGCCCACGAACCAGACCACCGCCAACCCAGCCCGAATGAGGCTTACCGAGCTCCCAAATGGGGAGAGCGGCCGGGTCTGCACCCTGGACGGCGAGGTTGGGACGTGCGCCCGCCTGCGTGAGATGGGCTTTTGCGAATCGGCCGTAGTCGAGAAGGTCGCGGGCGAAAAGACCCTGCTTTGCCAGCTTTGCGGTACCCGGATCGCCCTGAGCGACCGGGCCGCTGACCACATCGTCGTGGAGTTGATCCGCGCGGTGATCTGAGCCATGGCGGTGGAGGCCAAAGCAAAGCTCTCCGAACTTCCGATCGGGGCCTCCGCGATCGTCCGCGGCTACCCGAAGGCGGGCGCATCGTTCCTTCGGCTTCGGGAAATGGGCGTTCTGCCGGGTACCTCCGTGACGCTCGTGCGCACGGCCCCCCTCGGCGACCCCCTCGAGATCAAGGTCCGGGGCTACAATCTCACCCTGCGCAAGAGCGAAGCCGAGCACATCGTCGTCGAGCGCGTCTGACTCATGGCCCCCTCGCATCCGGTTCCGGGCGCTCCGCGCGTCTTTGCGCTCGTCGGCAACCCCAACTGCGGGAAGAGCACGCTCTTCAACGCCCTGACCGGGCTCAAGCAGAAGGTCGGCAACTATCCCGGCGTCACGGTCGAGAAGAAGATCGGCACGGCCTATTCCCAGCATGGCCAGGCGATGACCGTCATCGACATGCCGGGAGCCTATTCGCTTGCGGCGCGCTCCCCGGACGAAGCCGTGACCCGGGACGTGCTTCTCGGCCGGCGTTCGGACACGCCGATGCCGGACCGGATCATCTGCATCGTCGATGCGAGCAATCTCGAGCGAAGCCTCTACCTCGTGCACCAGATCCTGGATCTCGGACGGCCGGTGATCCTGGTCCTCAACATGATGGACATCGCCGCGAAGAGCGGCTTCACGCTGCGGACGGCTCGGCTCGAAAAGGAACTGGGGATACCCGTCATTCCGTGCGAGGCCGTCAACGGCAAGGGGCTGATCGATCTCAGGCTCGCGATGAGCCGGCCCGACCTGCCCCTGTCCCGCCACGCCTGGAACATTCCGGCGGCGATCGCGCCGGCCGTTGCCGAACTCCAGGCCTCTCTTGCCAGTGATGAGAAGCCGCCGCTGAGCGCCCGCGCCGAGGCCCTGCTCCTTCTCACCGATCAGGATGCCGTGCGGGTGAGCGGCTCGACGCCACTAAGCGAACGCACATCGGCGATTCTCAAGGGATGGCAGCGCCGCTGGGAGGGCGAAGGAACGGACTGGGCGGCGATACTCGTGCAGGCGCGTTACGATGCGATCGGGAGGATTGCAGGCGAGGTCGTGCAGAGGGTTCCTGCGGGGCCGAGCGCGACCGAGCGCATCGACATGCTCGTCACCCACCCGCTCTGGGGCTGGATCATCCTCGGGGCGGTAATGACCCTGGTCTTCCTCGGCATTTTCACCCTGGCCGAGTATCCGATGGATTGGATCGACCACCGTGTCGCCGGCTTCGGCGGATGGGTGCGTTCGGTCCTTCCCGCGGGCGACCTGCGCAATCTCTTGACCGACGGGGCGATCGCGGGCGTGGGCAGCATCCTCGTCTTTCTCCCGCAGATCCTGATCCTTTTCTTCTTCATCGGTCTTCTCGAGAGCACGGGATACATGGCCAGGGCGGCGTTCATCATGGACCGGCTGATGAGCCGGGTGGGCCTGAACGGCCGCTCGTTCATCCCGATGCTAAGTTCCTACGCCTGCGCCATCCCCGGGATCATGGCGACCAGGACAATCGAGGACGCAAAGGACAGGCTCGTGACGATTCTCGTCGCCCCCCTGATGAGCTGTTCGGCCCGCCTGCCCGTGTATCTTCTCATGATGGCAGCCCTGGTGCCCGGCGACCGAGTGCCCCTGATGACGAAGGTGGGCCTGATGATGCTCATGTACGGCCTTGGGACCGGGGGGGCCTTCGGCTTCGCGTGGCTTTTCAAGCGCACCCTCCTCAAGGGCGCCCCGTCCATGATGATCATGGAGCTGCCGCCCTACCACCTGCCGCGGCTGAGGGACGTCGTCTTTCAGATGGCCGAGCGGGCGTGGGTCTTCGTTCGAAATGCGGGCACGGTCATTCTCGCGATCAGCATCGTCCTTTGGTTCCTCTCCGCCTACCCGCGCTCGCCGCAGGGGGCTCCCCCGCAGGAGCAGCTCGCGCACAGCTTCGCGGGCGACGCGGGCCGCGCGATGGAGCCGCTTATCAAGCCCCTCGGCTTCGACTGGCGGGTCGGAATCGGCCTGATCAGCTCATTCGCCGCCCGCGAGGTCTTCGTCAGCTCGACCGCGGTCGTCTTCAGCGTCGACAACATCGGCGAAGGCAAGGCGATGAATGTCGCCCCGCTCCGGACTGCGCTGCGCGACGCGCGCTGGCCCGACGGCCGGACCCTTTTCACACCGCTCGTCTGCCTCTGCCTCATGATCTATTACGTCTTCGCCATGCAGTGCATGAGCACCGTGGCCGTCGTCCGCCGCGAGACCAATTCCCTAAGGTGGCCGCTCTTCCAGATCGTCTACATGACCGGCACCGCCTGGGTCGTCACCTTCATCGTCTACCAAGCCGGCCGCGCACTCGGGTTTTAATCCGGAGAAATCGGCATATACTGGAAGCGCCATGAGTCCCACCCTTCAAACCGCCGCCGCCCTTGCGATCGTCGCCATCGCCCTGGGGGGCCTCATCTGGCGCGCGGTCGCAAGCCGCCGGCATCCCGGCGGCGGCTGCAGCAGCTGCCCCACCGACCGATTCAAGGAAGAGCTCAAGAAGAGGGGGTGAAGCCCTCCTCAGGTACCCCGGATGTTTCCGAACAACTCAATGTGCAGCCGGTGCGCATAGCGGTAGCCGCGCATCTTGCACAAGGCGGCGAGCCAGCCGGATCGCGCCTGGACCGCCCCGGCCGTCACCCCCTCGGGCATGAGCAGCACCTTGTGCCGCGGGATGTCGCGCCTCAGGGAGGCGATCATCCCCTCGATCTCGTCGAGGTCGCGGGGCCCTGTCACGACGAACTTGAGCTGGTAGGCGTAGCCTTCGTCGATCCACGCCCGCACGACATCGGGGCGCCAGCGCAGCGCCTCATGCTTCTTCCGCCATGCAGCGTGCCTGTCCGAGTCCGGCGCGGAGTTGAGAAGCTTTGGCGAAAGCGAGGCCAGATCGCAGGCGATTCCCTCGGGCGGGAGGGTCGCCGCCGTTTCGATCGTGATGTGATAGCCGAAGCCCTTCAGTTCGGCGGCGAGCGAATGGATGTCCTTTGCGATCATCGGCTCGCCCCCGGTCAGGACGACATGGCGGACGGCCGCATGCCGCTGCACCTCGGCCAGGATCTCGGCCACGCTGCGATTCTCCCCTTCCGGCTCCCAGGAGGCGTAGGGCGTGTCGCACCAGGCGCAGCGCAGGTTGCACCCGCTCGTGCGCACGAAGACCGAGGGAACGCCCGCAAGTTCGCCCTCGCCCTGGATCGAATGGAAGATTTCGCAGATCAGCATTCGGGCCTCCTCAGGGAGCGCTCATGGTTTTCCCAGCAGCGGATCCACGGCCTCGTAGAAGGTCGGATCCCTGACGCCGGCCAGGGCGAAGGCCTCGCGGCGCTCGACGCATGTGCCGCACCGGCCGCAATGGATCGCACCCCCCTTGTAACAGGACCAGGTGTTCCCATAGTCGACCCCGAGCCGCGTCCCTTCGGCGACAATGCCCGCCTTGTCGATCGCGATGAACGGGCGCAAGAGCCGGATGCCGGCGTAGGTGCCGCTCCTGATCGCCTCGCCCATCGCCTGCATGAACTCCTCCCGGCAGTCCGGATATATCGCGTGGTCCCCCGTGTGCGCCGCGATGACCAGCCCCGCGGCGCCCATGCTCTCGGCCCAGCCCGCGGCGATCGAAAGCATGATGGCGTTTCGAAAGGGAACAACGGTCTGGCGCATCGTCTCCGCCTGGTAGTGGCCCTCTGGGATTTCGCCGCCGTTTTTCAGAAGGGCGGAGGAAAAAAGTTCATTCACGAACGGAAGCGCGATCGTGCGGTGCCGGATGCCGAGGGCCGCCGCATGGGCCTCGGCGCAGGGGATCTCCCTCGCGTTGTGCTTCGCCCCGTAGTCGAAACTGACCGCCGCGATTGCATCGTGCTCCCGCCTCGCCCAATGGAGCGCGGTCACGGAGTCCATACCCCCGGAGCACAGCACGACGACTTTCATGGTTTGCAATTTTGATCTGTCTCAAATCCGAATCTTGAATCAGACCATCCCTATCGCCGCAAATATGCCTGAAAATCGCAAGAGGTGAACGATGCTGATCCTTCACGACCCCCGGTGCGCCGAATACGGCGATCCCAGCCGTCCGGAACGGGGCGACCGGGTCCAGCGGGCGGCAAGGCATCTGCGCGCCGCGCACCCCGGCTGGAAGTGGATGGTCCCCCTGACCACGGTTTCGGACGAGGCCCTGCTTCTGGCCCACACCGAAGCGCACCTCGAGCGATTGGCGGAAGCCAGGGATTTCGATTCGGACACCCCTTTCTTCCCCGGCATCGAGACCCACGCGCGCCGGTCCGTGGCCGCGGCGATCGAGGCCGTCAGCCACTCGCTCGACCGCAATGCGCCCGTATTCTCCCTCATGCGGCCGCCGGGGCACCATGCGACAGCCAACACGGCCATGGGATTCTGCTACCTGAACCAGGTCGCGGTGGCGGCACTCGTGGCCAGGCGCGACTTCGGGGCGGTCCGGATCGCCGTCTGGGATTTTGACGCCCACCACGGGAACGGAACCGAGGCGATTCTCATGAACCGTCCCGGGTTCCTGTACTGCTCCGTGCACGAGTTTCCGGCCTATCCGGGGACAGGCACCTGCGACATCGGCAACTCCCGCAACTGGCCGGTCCGCCCGCTGACGCCCCGGCCCCAGCATATGGCGGCCCTGAGGGCGTCCTGGGACGCAATCGTCGGCTTTCGCCCGGATCTGGTCCTCGTCTCCGCCGGCTTCGATGCCTATTGCCGGGACCCGATCACCTCGATGACCCTTGAAAAGGAGGATTTCGCCGAACTCGGCGCCTGGCTTCACTCAAGCGGTCTCGCGGTGGCTGCAATCCTTGAGGGCGGCTACAGCGAGGAACTGCCGCTTTTGATCGAGGCATTTCTGGCCGCATGGACGCACGAATGAGCCCTGATAACCCATTCGCCGGACCGGACCTCGGCAAAAACACGCCGTTTAAGAATCGCCCTCCCCGGGCCGATTCTCCAACTTGACTGTTTGCCGCAATGATTTCCCGATTCTTGCCGAATCCGGTCCGCCGTTTGCTCGGCGTCAAGACCCCCGGACGCCCGCCCTCCTACCAGCTGATCGACCAGCAAGGCCAGTTCCCTTCCTTTCTGGCCGCTATCGACGCTGTCAGCGAGGTCGCCCTGGATACGGAAGCGGACAACATGTTCCATTACCGGGTGCGCGTCTGCCTGCTCCAGTTTTTGGTGGCCGGCGACGTCTATCTGGTGGATGTCCTGGCGAATATCGACCTCAAGCCGCTGTGGGAGCGCCTCGCGCACAAGCACCTGGTCATGCACGGCAGCGATTTCGACCTTCGTCTGCTCCACGACTTGTGCGGCTTCCAGGCCCAGAGCATCTTCGACACGATGCTGGCGGCGCAGCTTTTGGGACGCCAGCGGATCGGGCTGGCCTCGCTCTTGGAGGACCACTTCGGCGTCCAGCTCGACAAGAATGGCCAGAAGGCGAATTGGTCGCGCCGTCCGCTGACGCCCAAGCTCCTCGACTACGCCTCCCTGGACGTCTGGCACCTGCCGGCGCTGCGCGACTTGCTGACTCACGACCTCGCCCGCTTGGGGCGGCTGGACTGGCTCGAACAGCAGTGCCGGGCCCAGATCAAGGCCGGGACTGACGGATTCTCGGAGCCCGGCGAGAACGACTGGAGGATCGGCAAGTCCGAAGGGCTGCGCGGGCGGAGCCTCACGGTGCTGCACGCCGTCTGGCACTGGCGCGAGCAGCAGGCCCAGCGCATCGACACGCCGCCCTTCAAGGTCTGTTCGAACGACACCCTGGTCAGGATTGCGGCGGCGGCCGAGGGCAAGACCTCCCCTCAGGCCGTCCTGGGCGGGATCAACCTCGGCAAGCGCCACGGCCGCCTGCTCGAGTCGCTCGAAGCGGCCGTTCGGAAAGGCCTTGAGCGCGATCCGCAGACGCTTCCCCGCCGGCCAGGACGGGATCCGAACCACACGCCTCTCTCCCAGGCGGAGATCGCCCGAATGGAGAGGATCAAGACCGAACGCGACACGCTGGCGGCCCGGCTGGGGATTGAATCCACCCTTATCGCCAACCGTTCGCAGCTCGCCCAGATTGCGCGCGACCCGGGCAGGCTCGACACGATCCTCCTTCCCTGGCAGGCCGGCCTTCTGCGCGGGCAGCCGTCGATCGAGGCGGAGTGAACCGCGATCTGCCGATCAATTCCAATGTCGCCCGCCACCTGGGCTCGATGGCGGCGGCGCAGCCCCGCACCCCCGCCCTCAAGGTGCCGCGCGGGCGGACCCGTTCCGGCGAGATCGACTACCTCACGCTCAGTTTTGCCGAACTCGATGCCGAGGTTTCAGCCTGGGTCGCCCGCCTCGGCGCGCGCGGGTTGAGGCGGGGGGATCGGACGCTTCTCATGGTGCGGCCCGGCCTCCCGCTGATCGCCTGCGCCTTCGCCCTGTTTCGCACGGGCGCCGTGCCCGTCGTCATCGACCCCGGAATGGGGCTTGCCGGCTTCCTCCGGTGCGTCGCCCGCACGCGCCCCCGCGCCATTGTCGGCATACCGATTGCCCAGCTCCTGAGCCGCATCGTCCCGGGAGCCTTCCGAAGCGTCGAGGTCCGCGTTCCGGTCAGTGCCTCGCTGACGGCAAGACTGGGAGGCTGTCCCTCCGTTCCCGCCGGCCCGGAGATCGCCCAGAGCGCACCGGGCGATCCCGCCGCAATCTTGTTCACAAGCGGCTCTACGGGAACGCCCAAGGGTGTGCGCTATGAGCATGGGATGTTCGACGCCCAGGTGCGCCTGATCCGCGAAACCTACGGCATCGAGCCCGGCGAGATCGATCTGCCGCTCCTGCCTATCTTCGCCCTTTTCAATCCGGCCCTCGGCATGACAACCGTCGTGCCGGAGATCGATCCCGCCAGGCCCGCCGCCGCCGACCCCGCCAAGATCGTCCAGGCGATCCGCCAGGAGAAGGTCACCAATTCATTCGGCTCCCCCACCCTGTGGCGGATCGTGTCCGATTACTGCAGGGATCGGAAAACGAACCTTCCGAGCCTTAGGCGGGTCCTTTGCGCAGGCGCCCCGGTGCCTTCGGCATTATGGGCCGCCTCGCGGGATTTCCTGCCCAATGGCAGGCTGCACAGCCCGTACGGAGCGACGGAAGCCCTGCCCGTCACCTCCCTCGCCGACGATGAGCGCGAGGCGCTGGGTCCGTCCCCGGGGGCCTGCGTGGGAAAACCTGTGTCTGGGATCGGGGTGAAGATCATAGCCATCGCCGAGGGCTCCATTCCAACGCTGGCATCGGCCAGAGAGGTTTCCACTGGCACCATCGGCGAAATCATCGTCAGCGGTCCGGTCGTCACCCGGGAATACGACGGGCCGCCCGGGGCGACGGAGGCGGCGAAGATCATGGACGGAGGCACCTGCTGGCACCGCATGGGCGATTGCGGGTACCTCGACCCCGCCGGAAGGCTGTGGTTTTGCGGTCGGAAGGCCGAACGGGTCCAGACAGCCGGAGGAGTGCTCTTCACCGAGCCGTGCGAACAGGTCTTCCGGGGGCATCCGCGCGCCGCCCGTTGCGCCCTGATCGGTCTCGGCGAGCCCGGCGCGCAGGAGCCCGCGATCGTCGTCGAGGCTTCACCGGGGAGCCGGGCGGAGGCTCAATCGATTGCCCGGGAGTTGCGCCAGCTTGGCGATGGCAACCCGCTCACCGCCAGGATCCGGAAATTCTATTTTCGCGCGCGATTCCCGGTCGATGTGCGCCATAACGCGAAGATTCACAGGCTGTCCCTCGCGCGGTGGGCCTCCCGGAAGACGCCGATAAACCCCGACGCATGAGCCCATCTCCGCCGCCTGTCCTTGTCACCGGAGGAACGGGATTCCTCGGCCGGCGAATCGTCGAGCGCCTCCTCTCCCAGGGGCGCTCCGTGAGGGTCCTCGCGAGGACGCCTGCCCCCGACCTCGAGGCGCGCGGGGTTCGCTTCATCCGCGGCGCGGTCGAGGACCCAAAAATCGTCGAGTCCGCGTGCGCGGGGACAGGCACCGTTTTCCACGTCGCTGCGAAAGTCGGCGTCTGGGGCCGGTACGCCGACTTCTTTTCTGTGAATAACCTCGGCACCCGGGCGATCCTGGAGGGGTGCCGGAAGGCGGGCGTTCCCAGGCTCATCTATACGAGCACCCCCAGTGTCGTCTACAACGGGCGTGATCTCGCCGGGGCGGACGAGTCGCTGCCGCTGACGACAACGTGCCCGTGCCCCTATCCCCTGACCAAGGCAATCGCTGAGCGCGAGGTGCTCGCGGCCAATTCGCCCTGGCTGAGGACGGTATCGCTGCGACCCCATCTGATCTGGGGGCCCGGCGATCCCCACCTGATCCCCCGCATCCTCGATCGGGCGCGTTCCGGCCGCCTGCGAATCGTCGGCTTGGGTCAGAATCGGGTCGACATGGTCCACGTTGAGAATGTCGTCGACGCCCACCTGCTGGCCGAGGCATCGCTTTCGGCCAGCCTTGGCACCGATCCCCAGCCGCCCGCCTGCGGCCGTGCCTATTTCATCACAAACGGCGAACCTGTATCGCTTTGGGATTGGATCAACGCGCTTCTGGCCTTGCTCGGCCGCCCGCCGGTGACCCGCCGGATTTCACTTCCGGCCGCAAGTGCGATCGGCGCCGCCTGCGAGGCGGCCTGGCGCATTCTCCCCCTGTCCGGGGAGCCCCCGCTGACGCGCTTTGTCGCCGCCGAGCTGGCCAGAGACCACTGGTTCGACATTTCCGCAGCCCGGCGGGATCTCGGTTACTCCCCCCGCATCACCATGGCGGCAGGCACGGCCGGTCTCGTCGAGTGGATCAAGTCTGCCGGCCTTTGATCGCCGATCGCTGGCGCACCGCTTCGAACAGGGCGATGATCGTCGCCATGGCGACGTTGAGCGAGTCGGCCTGGCCGGCCATCGGGATCCGGATGCGGAGGTCGGCGTTCTTGAGCCAGAATTCGCTCAGCCCGTACTGCTCGCTGCCCATCACCAGGGCCAGCGGGCCGCAAAGGTCGGATTCGGTGTAAAGCAGCTCCGCCCCCGGCGTCGTGGCCGCGATCCGGATCTTTCTCGCGCGAAGCCAGGCGAGGACTTCGGCCCCCCCGGCGACAGCGCAGGGAACCGAGAACAGGACACCCGTCGAGGCCCGCACGACGTTCGGGTTGAATAGATCCGTAACCGGGTCGCAAACGATGATCCCGTGGCAACCGGCGGCATCCGCGCTCCGGAGGATTGTGCCGAGGTTGCCGGGCTTTTCGATCGCCTCGACGACCAAAAGAAAAGGAGCGGCCCCCGCGGCCGCCGGCAGGTATGCGCCAAAGTCCCCAAGCCCCGTCTTCCACTGGGGCGCGACCGCGAGGAGCCCGTCCGGCCGCTCCCGGTAGGCCACTTTCGAAAAAGCCTCCTTTGACAGCTCGATCAGCTCAGCCCCGGCAGCACCTGCCCGGGTCATCAGTTCCGGCTCATTCGCACCCAGAAACCAGTCCGGCGAATAATAGAGCTCCCTTATTTTCGCGCCTTTTTCCATGGCCCGGCGGATTTCCCGATAGCCCTCCACCAGGAACACGCCCGCCTCGTCGCGCGGCCGGCGGTCGCGCAGCTTCACAAGCTGCTTCACCCTCGGGTTCTGCAGGCTGGAGATCTTCTCGACGGGCATGTCCTCCTGTTTGACCGCAGCGGGCGCGGAGAGCACGGCCAAAATCGCCCGCGGTGCAGCCTCGGGCAGGCAGCGCACAAACCGGCGCGCCCCGGGGGCGCCGTTGCCTGTCAACCCCTGTGCCCGCGTCTCTTGTTGACTGCCCAGCGGATGAAGTTGAACAACACCCAGGCGAGAGCGCAGAAGCCGATTATCTTGATGAATGTCACGTTGGGAACTCTTGGTTTTGGCCACCGTGTCTGTAAGACCTTTTAGTCTCTCCCATCAAGAACGGCAACGGACGCGATTTTTCAACCACCGTCGTTTTGGGCCTCCATTCCGGCGCCTCAATTGCATCGCCACGGGATTCCAAAACGCGCCATTGCCCGCCTTCTGCAAGTGTGGACTTCAAACGCGGGGATGTTATGGAGGACAGCTCCCCAGCCCGTGTCCCGAAACAAGAAATTCAACGACAAGCCCTTCGCCTACCATCAGGAGATCGAACTGGAGGTCTCCACGCTCACGAATCTCGGCCTGGGTTTGGGGCGCGTTTCCATTTCGGGCGCGGAGCCCGAAGCGAAGTCATGGGTGGTCATGGTCCCCTTCACCCTTCCGGGCGAGCGGGTGCTGGCGCGCGTCTACCGAAACCACAAGAACTATTCCGAGGCGGATCTCATCGAGGTGCTCGCGCCCTCGCCCGAGCGCGTCGTCCCGCCCTGCCCGCTCTTCGGCCGTTGCGGCGGATGCCAATACCAGCACCTGAGCTACGGCGGCCAGCTAGACTGGAAGCGCCGCCAGGTGGCCGAGCTTCTCGAGCACATGGCCGGGATTTCGTTCCCCGTCGATCCCCTAATCGGTTCGCCGCGGGAATATGGCTACCGCTCAAAGATCACCCCCCACTTCAACGCGCCCAGACCGGGCCAGGCGGCCGGTCTTCCGATCGGCTTTCTGCGCCAGGGCAGCCGCTTCGATCTTGTCGACGTGCCCCGCTGTCCGATCGCAACCGACGGCATCAATGAGAGGCTGGAGAGCCTGCGCTCCGAGATTCGGGCCAAAGCTGCGGATGGCGGCTTTGAGCGCGGCGCCACCCTCATCCTGCGCGAGGCGGGCGGCTCCGTCGTGACCGACTTCGAGGCCCGGGTGACGGAGGATATCACCCTTCCCTCCTCGCCGAAGATCCGGCTCCGGTTCCTCGCGCGCGATTTCTTCCAGAACAACCCCTTCATCCTCCCCGCCTTCATCGAGCACGTGCGATCGGAGGCGGCGGCCAGCGGCGCGCGGTACCTGGTCGACGCCTATTGCGGAAGCGGGCTTTTTGCCCTAAGCGCGGCCGGAGCGTTCGCGCGCGTCGCCGGCGTCGAGATCAGCGAAACGAGCATCGCCTGCGCGCGCGACAACGCATCGGCCAACGGGATCCCCAACGCCGCATTCGTGGCGGGCGACGCGGCGCGAATATTCTCCGGGCTCGATTTCCCGGCCGGGGAAACCGTCGTCGTCATCGACCCGCCGCGCAAAGGCTGCGACGAATCATTCCTGAACCAGCTTTTCGCGTTCGGGCCGCGGGCGGTCGTCTATGTGAGCTGCGATCCGGCGACGCAGATGCGCGACCTGCGCCCGTTTCTCTCCGCCGGCTACCACCCGACCCGCATACAGCCCTTCGACCTGTTCCCGCAGACCCGCCACCTCGAATGCGTCATCACGCTTGGCCGCAAGACCGCCTAGCGAAACTCGATCCATTCCGGGGAAGCGTACTTTTCCACGAGCCCGCCCAACTCGTCCTCGTCCAGTTCGGGCCACGGCCGGGTCTCGGCGGGGCAGCCCAGCACAACGCCCAGGCGCGCGGCAAAATCCTCGTGGAATGCGTCCCAATCGAGCCCGCCCGGTCCCGCCGCCGATCGGGCGATCGAGCCCTGGAAAAGGAGCCCGTGTGTGCTGCGCTTCTGGGCGGCTCCTGCGATCTTCGCTCCGGTCTGCATGTGGATGACGTCGTAAATCTCCGATTTCTGAAAACAGATGCCGGGCAGTGTATCTCCTCCGGGAGCCGGCGCACACGCCGGTTTCAGCTCGGCTGGGACGCCACGGCGCCGGAGCGATTCGGCGATGCACTCGTGGATCGCCCGGTAGCTGTCCACCGCGCGATCCTCCCCAAGCGGGTGGCCCCGGGGGATCACGATCGAATAGGTCCAGTCGTCGCGGTGATCGACAATTCCACCGCCAGTCGGGCGCCGACAGAGGTCGACAGGCTCCCCGCCGGGCAGCTGGGCGCGCACCCAGGAGATCTTCTGGCTGTAGCCGAACGTGAACGCAGGGCCGCGCCACTCGTAATGCCTCATGCGCGGCGCCCCGCCCCGCGGGCAACGCTGCAAGAGCAGGAAATCGACCGCCATGTTCTCGGCGGCTCCGGCGGTCCGCACCGGCAGCACCTCGAGAGCACTCATCACAACAGCTCGGGCGCCAGCTGCCAGGCCGCCGCCCACTGGCCGACGCCCTGCCCGCGGATTGGCTCGAGCGCCAGGATTGCGCATTTGCGAAACACAAATGCGCACGGTTGCCCCTGCCCGGTCGCAAGGAGGGTGGCAAGCGATTCAAGATGCGGATTGTGGCCGACGAGAGCGATCGGGAGCGCGGCGTCGCGCAACTCCGCGGCCATCATCCCTGGCGGATCGTCGGACAGAAGGCCCTTCATCCTGCGAAGCCTGGCGCCCCAACCCATCTCCTGAGCCAGTTCCTCGGCGGTTTGCCGGGCCCGCACAAGCGGGCTGTGCCAGACTTCGAGGACTTCCATGGCCTTGGACGGCTTCAGGAACCGCGCCAGATGCCTCACCTGCCTGTGCCCGCTGGGGCTCAGCGGCCGCTCGGCGTCGCTATCCCCGTCGAGGGCGTCGGCATGGCGGATCAGATACAGCATGGGCCTTGGCGGAGGGCGCGCAGCCCCCCTCACGGAGACAGGCGCTCGACCGTCCAGCCATCCTTCGTGCGGCGATACCGAAGCCGGTCGTGCATGCGGCTGCGCCGCCCCTGCCAGAATTCAACCGTCTCGGGCGCCAGCCGGTAGCCGCCCCAGTGGGGCGGAACCGGAACCTCGCGTCCCGCGTACTTGCCTTCCATGGCCTTGAGGCTCTCGTCGAGGGCGGCGCGCGCCGAGACGATCGCGCTCTGGTGCGAGGCCCACGCGGCGAGCTGGCTCGGCCGGGGCCTGCTGTGGAAATACGACTCGCTCTCCTCCCTCGAAACCTTCGAAACCGGGCCTTCCGCGATCACCTGGCGCTCGAATCCGATCCACGGAAACAGAAGCGAAGCGCTCGGATTGAGTTCGAGCTCGCGGCCCTTTCGGCTCTCGTAATTGGAGTAGAAGACAAACCCACGGCCATCGAGCCCCTTGAGGAGCACCGTTCGGGACGACGGCCGTCCGTCCCGCCCCGCCGTTGAAAGGACCATCGCATTGGGCTCCGGAATCTTTGCCCCCTCGGCCTCCTGGAACCATTTCTCGAACTGGCGGAAGGGATCCCGCGCCAGATCCTTTTCGGAGAGGCCCGCCAGGGAATAGTCTTTTCTCAGGTCGGCCAGGGTCATATTTCGACGCGCGGCACAGTGTTGCTTTCTTTGGGCCGGGTTCCAGCCTTTTCCCTTCGCCCATCATGTCCACCGCCGCCTATATCGACCGCCATTCCGGGGAGCTTCTGCGGTTTCTCCGGGAGATTGTCGGCGTGGCGACCGTGAACCCCCCCGGCGACCACTATGACGCCATCACGCAGCGTCTTGTGGCGGAGCTGGAGTCCTCGGGCCTGGCTGCCCGCCGTTTTACCGTTCCCAAGGCGCTGCTGAAACGGTCACTTCCGCCCGAGCAGCAGGGATATCCCCGCTACAACGTCCTGGGCAAGTGGCGCGTGCCCGGCGCCCGCAAGACCCTTCATTTCAATGCCCATTACGATGTTGTCCCCGTCTCGGGCAGCTGGCGCCATGGCGGGCCATTCAGTGGGAAAGTCGACGGCGGCTGGATCTACGGCCGCGGCACGGCGGACATGAAGGGCTCGATTGCGAGCCTCATCCTGGCGTTCAAGGCCCTCCGCGCAACTTGCGCCGCGCCCAAGGTCAATGTCGAGGTATCCTTCACTGCAGACGAAGAGACCGATTCCCTGCTCGGCACAGGCTGGCTCGTGCGCCACGCACCGATCCGCCCGGACTACGCCGTCGTCATGGAAGGCGGCGAGGGCAGCGCGATTTGCTGCGGCCACAACGGCGTCGTCTGGCTGGAAGTCGCCGTGCATGGGCGCGCCGCCCATGGCTCCCTCCCGGAACTCGGCGTCAACGCCCTGGAAAAGATGTCCTGCCTCGTCCTCGCCCTGGGCGACTACAAGAAGAAGCTCGCACGGACGACCTTTGTGACGCCCGAGGGGAAGAAAATGCGGGCGACCATCAATGTCGGCGGCGTCTTCGACTGCGGCCAGGGCGCCAAGGTCAACACTGTGCCGGCCCACGCCTCGTTCACAATCGACAGGCGGGTCCTCCCGGTGGAAAGCCATGCGGCGGCCGAGCGCGATTTGCGCTCATTCCTCGCCGCCGCCGCCGGCAGGATCCCCCAATGCCGGATTGGCGTCCGGAAGATCTCGGAGAACTTCGCCTGTTTCCACGCCCCCAAGGGGTCGTTTTACTCCGCGATGGCCAAAAGCGTGCGGCGCGTGCGCCGGGCCCCCACGGTCTTCAGCACATCGACCGGCTTCAACGACATGCACTTCTTCGCCAACGAGCTCAAGATCCCCACCGTGGGCTACGGGCCCGTCGGGGAGGACATCCACGCCGTCGACGAGCGCGCATCCGTCCGCGAACTGATTTCGACCGCGAAGATCTACGCCGATCTCCTGACTAGCTTCGCCGGTTAACCGCCCCCGGAACACGGTTCACCGCGGGCATCCAGTGGCCGCCCGCCAGCGAGCGGCGAATGCACAAGACCCCGAAAAGGCCGACCGGCGCCGCCATCAAAACCCGATGACAACCCGCTGCGGAAGGAGCACCTGCGCCAGAAACAGGCGCAGCATCGCGAAATGCCGCAGGAAGTAGTCATCCCTACCCGCCATGATCCGTCTTGGCCTTTGTCATCGGTCGGCCATTCCGTTCATTTTTTCCGCACCACAACCGCGGTGCCATAGCACAGGACCTCGACAGCGCCATTCTTGGTCTCGACCGACGACGCATCGTAACGCACCCCGACGACGGCATTCGCGCCCAGTTCGGCCGCGTGCCGCTCCAGTTCCTCGAATGCCTGGCCGCGGGCCTGTTCGCACATCGTTGTGTAGGCGGCTATCCTTCCTCCGAATATGTTCTGCAGGCCGCCGAAGAAACCCTGCGGAATGGTCGGCGAGCGGACAACGATGCCGCGCACCATGCCCTTGTGCTCCGTGATTTCATATCCCGGAATATCGAATGTCGTCGATGATTGCATAAAGACGGATCTCCGCCTCCAAAGGCGCCGGCCAATCGCGGCCGCCGGCCGGCTGGCTCACTTGTCGCTCCAAACGGAGAATTCGCTCCCTCCGGGCTCCGCAAACTGGAACCGGCGTCCGCCCGGGAAGCTGAACGTGTCCCGCGTTATGGTCGCCCCCAGCTTGAGCGCCTTTTCGCGGAATCCATCAAGGTCCGGCGCATAGATGACAGCGAGCGTCGCGCCGGAGGCGGCGCTTGAGAGCTTGTCCGAGGTGAAAAAGCCTCCGTTGATGCGCCCGTCCTCGAACGAGACATAGTCCGGGCCGTAATCGGTGAATTTCCATCCGGCAAAAGCCTCGAAGAAGGCTTTGCTCTTTTGGACATCCTTCGAGGGGATCTCCACGTAGTCGATTGTGTTGGGTATTGATGCTGGCATGAAATTTCGTTTGGCGAATCACCCGTCGGCGCTCGCGCGCTCGGCAAGTGTTCGCTCTATGCGCTTGTCGGGCACAAGCCAAATCAGCGCGACGCAGACGTAAAGCATCTGCGCAACGGCGACGCTTATGAAGGCGATCGCGATCGCAACCGCATACAGGATCGGCGAGATTTTCCCCTTCAGGTCCCGCCCGACCGCCTTGGCCAGCAGTGAGGCCTCGCCGTGCTGGGCGATGATCACCGTTTGCAGGATCCAATAGGCGACCGCCGCCATGAAAAGGACCACGCCGTACAGGGCCGTCGGAACGGCCGCAAAATGATTTTCCCCCATCCAGTCCGTCACGAACGGGAAAAGCGACAGCCAGAAAAGCAGGTGCAAATTGGCCCACAAGACCGCCCCGCCCACCCGGCTCGTCGCCTGGAACATGTGGTGGTGGTTGTTCCAGTAGATTCCGATGTAGACGAAGCTCAAAACATAGCTGAAGAATACGGGCATCAGGGGACCCAGTGCCGAGACCTCTGCGCCATGCGGCGCCCTCAGCTCGAGCACCATTATCGTGATGATGATCGCCAGAACCCCGTCGCTGAAGGCCTCAAGCCGTCCCTTTTGCATGTTTATGCCGAATTCACCTTTCTGCTGTGAGCTACCAGCAGGTAGCACACGCCGCGTGGTCCCGCAACTCTCGCGCCCGCCAAACCGGGGCGGGCGTTACTTCAGCGTTAGGAGATCCAGGCGCCGCCCGTTTTCGGAGGCGCCGATGATTCTCGCCAGCCGGCCCAGGCGTGTCTCCTCCCTGACCGCGCTGCTCGCCCACCAGGTCAATGTCCGGCGGTAACCGGGGGGTTGGAGCTCCCAGTGCTCCCACGCCTTCTTGTTCGCCCGGAAGACGCCTTCGAGCCCGGGGGGCAGCTTTTCAGGCCGCTTCTCAAACGAATAGACCCCGGTCTTCTTCGGATCCCGGGCCTCGTATTCCTTGAGGCCCGCTGGATGCATCCGGCCTCCGGCGATCAGCCGCTTGGCGTGCCTGACATTGACCAGGCTCCACGTGCTGCCGGGCTTTCTCGGGGTAAATCGAATCGTGTAGCTCGCCGCGTCCACCCTGCGGCGGACACTGTCAATCCAGCCGAAGCAGAGGGCCTCGTCCAACGCCTCCGGGTAGGTGATTCCGCCTTTCCCGGAGGCCTTGTAGAAGAAGCCAACCGATAGTTCCGTCGCGGAAGCATGGTTTGACGCCAGCCACCGGCGAAATCCCGCCGCGGAATCAAAATGGACGGTTTTCATGGCCTGCCCCGAAAAGCGCTAAGGCGCCGCTCCTACCGTCTTGCCCTCCGGCCGGGCTTGACCGCCCCGTCCATCCAGTTCCACCACTTGAGCAGGCGCGGGCTGTGCCGCTCGTTTTCCGCGTAGTAGACGGCGCAGCGCATGACATACAGGGCGCATCGGTCGAGAGGGGCCCCCTCATGCTTCTCCAGGCGCCGGTACAGGGTCTCAGGACTCCTGCCCTTCAGCTGGGCAATCCGGTGAATGCCGATCGCAAAAAGATTGCGGGCAATGATGGGGCCGACGCCGGGAATCTCCTGCAATTCCCTCAGGGCGGCCGCTCGATTATCAAGGGTTGTGGCCATGGGAAGAATCAACTGCTCGAAGGAGGATTGGCCAGCTTGGCCGCATTGTAAACATCCCTGACAAACTCCTCCGCCTCGGCGGGTGAAAGCACCACCGTTCGCTTGGAGTACCTCATCACAACCGTCCGGTTCTGGTCGGTCACGAACGCCCGGTAGCTGCCCAGGGCCTTGCTGCGAAAAAAGCCCGTAATGGAAAAGAATCCCCCGTTGCCGAAGGTGCGGATGCTCCGCCGCATTGCATCCGGATCGAATCTGGCGGACTGCAGGCCGGCAAGGGGCAGGCGGGTCGTCCAGAACAGGCGGCGCACCAGGATGGCATCCGGCCCGATCGCGTACCCGCGAATGGTGAAAAGCGCGCAGCCTATGACGAGGGCCAGCAGCAGCAGCGCCGGCCGTGAAGCGAGGCCGCGACCGTCCTGCGCCGCCACCATGCAGGCGGAGCCGAGGCAGATGGCCGTGGCCAGCAGCGTGACGACAACGAGCGACTTGCTCCAATGCGCCTTGTATTCTGTCATGTTCGCAGGATGGGGAAGCCGCCCGATTTGCGGGTATCAGCGGGTCCTCGCATGGATCTGCAGCGCGAGATCCGTCAGGTTCCAGAGGCCAATGGCAAGCAGCAGAAACGGGAAGCCAACGCGCAGGCACCAGCCCTTCCACCCTCGGCCAATCCAAGTCGGACACGTTCCGGTTGCATACTGAAAAAGAGGTTTATCACGGCCGCCAATGGTGCCGCGGAAAAGGCCGTATACCTTCAGCAAACCGGCGGCTGTGAACACGCCTCCCACGACTGCAGGCGTCAGCCAGTAAGGGACGGAGACTGCAACGAAGTTCATATGCCGTTGGCGGGAGATGGGGCCGCCTGGTCTTATTTGCCGAACCCTGCAATGCGCCGCGACCTAAATCCGGCGCGGCGGGTGCTCCGGAGCCGACGTGCCGGCCGGAAGCGTCGGCTCGGTCGACTGCTTCGGCCAGATTGTATGTTTATTCTTTCGCTCCATCATTATGCTCTGCCAGCGGGGACGACGTAAGGATCTCGATTCTCCAATTATCACCCTGGCGCAATAGCACCGCTGTCTCAATCCGATGGAAGTCGCCCGAAGCATCGGAGCTCTTGAAGTGGCCGTCTACACGGTAAACGGCCCAGGCGACGTCGCCTTGCCTTCGAATGTGGAAATCACGCGTTGACCGTGTAACCACAGCAGATCGGAGCGCTGCTTTCGTCGAAGACACGGTAGCCCCAAGGTCGTATTCGACTCCATCTTCAACCATTCGGAATCTGGGTGAACTAAGTTCGCTTAGAATGCCCGCATCCCCTGTTGCGAGAGCACTGCTGAAACGCTCCAGCGTCGATTGCGCCAAGTTCTCTGCGGGTTCGGCTGGCGCGCCAGAGGCAAGATGGCCGCCCAAGAAAAGCACGACCAGCACGATTTTTGAAACGGAGAGTTTCATAGATTGATATGACTTGCCAACGTTGCACTGAGCCGCGGCTACGGCTGGCGCGGCGGGTGCCCCGCAGCCAACGTGCCAGACGCAGGCGTCGGCTCAGTCGAATGGTACGGCCCGTTCACAGATTGCCAATAAACTCGTCGGGGGTAACCCCCGCTTGGCGCAAAATGCCAGCAAGTGTACCTATCTTCACTTCGTGGTGGAGCGGAACAACGCAACCAGTTGAACCACGCCTAAGAATAACGTGACTTCCCTTTTGACGAATCTGAGTAAATCCGAGGCGCTCAAGTGAGCGGGTAATCTCGGCACCAGACAGATGCGGGAGCTTAGGCACGCGAAGCCACTTCGAACGTCGTCAACAAGGCGCCGCCAGACTTGGACAGCGGAAACTCTTCGAGGTACAGCTCCGTCGCTTCGCGCAGATTCGAAAGCGCCTCTTCAACGCTCTCGCCCTGCGTCGTCGTACCCGTCTCGGGATTGCTCGCGACGAAACCGCCTTCTTCAGCGGGAGTTAGAACTGCGCTCAAAGTCATGATCTAAGGATGATCGTGTGGCGCGGACCGTCAACTGGCTTTCTTGGCCGATCAACGTTGCGATGAGCCGCGGCTACGGCTCGGTCGAATGTATCGGCACATCTGAGCCTACAGCCTTGACGTGCTTCTTGCGAGCCGGGTCTTAACGCGGCCCTTGCGCTTCCGATGATCCAAGACGACGGCCGGTTACCGGCGCCCTGGGGTCGATACGGCGACAAAGCCTCTGAACGGTCTTGTTATATAAACGCAGGCGCCGCAGGGGCATGCCGCCTTGGGAAAGCTTCGCCTCGTCGCATCCGCGGGGAAAGCGGGCGCCTGAACCACGCCCTGTCCCTTGTCGAAGCCCCGATCTACGTTAATAACTTATGAAAACGCGGGACCTGCTGCCAGTAGGGTGACACTTTCAACGCAGTTTTCGGCGGATTAAGGAAAAGCGCGCCGCCTGGCGGCGCGATCGGCCGTGTTATCGTCTTGGTCAGCCGAACCACCCGCGGCGGATCATGTTGATCGCGATCGCGGCGAGCAGAAGGGAGATGATCTTCGAAATCGCTCGAAGGCCGGTCGTGCCGATCATGCGGGCGAGCTGGTCGCTGAAGGCGAAGGCCATGACGACGATGATCAGGTTGGCGCCTAGGGCGATGAGGGTCGGGGCAAGGCCAATGGTCTGATTGAGGAGGAGGAGTGTCGTGATCGCGGCGGGACCGGCGATCAGGGGCATACCCAGGGGCACGACGCCGAAGTCCTCGGCCAATTTGGGCGGCTCCTCGGCGGCGGATTGGACGAGGTCGCGGGCGGCGATGATGAAAAGGATGAGGCCGCCGGCGATTCTAAAGTCGCTCTCAGTGATTCCCAAGAGGGCGAAGATGGTCGTTCCCAGGAAAAGGAAGAGCAGGGCCACGCCGCCGCCGGTCCAGGCGGCCTGGTGGGCGATCTTGCGGCGTTTTTCAGGGGGAACGTCCCGGCCCATGCCGAGGAACACGGCGGCCAGGCCCACCGGGTCAATGGCGACAAAGAGGGGGATGAATGCCCGCACGAAGATGGCCAGGTCGTGTCGCATGGAATCGGAGGGTCTCCAAACGGAGCATGACCCGAAGTGTGCGCAGTCCAAGGATGTAATGGAGGCTGCCATCCGGAAACTGACAATGGCCATTGGCATTTTCAGCATAGGCCCCAGGAAGGGAGAAGGCCTGGATCTTTCACCCTTGGCTTGGGGCAGGCGAGCGGGCAAGGTGCGGAATCTCCCCTCCCCCATGAAAATCGACGTTCGTCTGACTCCGGTAAGGCTTCGAAAAAAGGTGGCCCGGGTCTTTGAACTGGCCGCAACGAAGATCCGCTCGCTGGAGGCGTCCTGGGATCCGTCGAAGGGAGCCCCCGTCTTCACTGTGCGGGGGCGCTATGCCTCAAGGAGCTGGACCGAGTGGACGCAGGGATTCCAGTTCGGCATGGCCTTTTTGCACTTTGACGGGACGGGCGATGAGGCCTCGCTGAAGTTCGGCCGGGAGAAGACCGTGCGGTTCATGGCCCAGCATGTTTCGCACTTCGGCGTGCACGACCATGGGTTCAACACGATTTCGACCTACGGCAACCTGCGGAGGCTGATCCTCGAGGGGAAGGCCCCGGGCGAGCGGGGAAACCTGGAATTCGCGGAGCTCGGGCTGAAGGTTTCCGGGGCGGTGCAGGCGGCGAGACATGTTCCGACCGCGTACCGGGAGCCCTGGTCGCCGATCCCCGGGGCGGCGGGCGTTGCGCCGAGCGGATATGTCTATTCGTTCAACGGGCCCCAGTCGCTCTTTGCGGACACGATCCGCTCGATGCGGGTCCTGGCCATCGCCCACCAGCTCGGCCATGCGCTCAAGGGCGAGGGCGACCGGCCTGTCAACCTCCTTCATCGGGCGATCGAGCACGCGGCCTCGACGGCGCGGTTCAACGTGTTCTTCGGCCAGGGCCGGGACCGCTACGACGTGAGGGGGCGGGTGGCCCATGAGTCTATCTTCAACTGCAACGACGGGCATTTCCGCTGCCCGAGCACGCAGCAGGGGTATTCGCCGTTCACCACCTGGACAAGGGGGGCGGCCTGGATCATCAGCGGATTCGCCGAGCAATTGGAGTTTCTGGATACGGTGAGGGGGATCGAGCTCGATGCGGTCGGCGGGAGGCGGGCGGTCACCGACCTGTTCCTGGAGACGGCAAGGGCCGCAAGCGACTTGTACATCGACGGGTACTCGGCCAGGGACGGAATACCGTACTGGGACAGCGGGGCCGGGGATCTCCACAGGCTCGAGGAGTACACGCGCCGGCCCGCGGATCCGTTCAACGCGTTCGAGCCGGTCGACAGCTCGGCGGCGGCGATCGCGGCTCAGGGATTCCTGCGGCTGGGCCGGTGGCTTTCGGTAAATGGATCCAAGGCGGCCGGAAAGAAATACTTCCAGGCGGGCCTGACGATCGCCGAAACACTCTTCGACGAGCCCTACCTCTCCACAAGTTCGAGGCATCAGGGATTGATCCTTCACAGCGTCTATCACCGGCCGAACGGGTGGGATTATGTTCCGAGGGGCCGCGCCGTGCCGTGCGGGGAGTCGTCGATGTGGGGGGACTACCATGCGCTGGAGCTCGCCCTTCTGATCCAGCGGCTGGCCGAGGGGAAGTACTACACGTTCTTTTGATGGACGAGCACGTTTCCCTTTACGATCTGAGCCGGGTTGAGCTGACAGGGCTTGTCGAATCGTGGGGGCAAAGCCCCGTGCATGCGGCGCGGATCTGGCATCATCTTTACTGGGGCTACGCCGATTCGTTCGAAAAGATGGCGGATTTGCCAGCGCGGGTCAGGGCGAGGATGGAGTCGGAAACCCGGATCGGCGCACTGCCGGTCGCGCTGGAGACCCATTCAAGCGACGGCTTCACACGGAAGTTCCTGCTGGGCCTGGGCGGGGGCAAATCGATTGAGACGGTGCTTATGCGGTTCACTGGGAGGGTCACCGCCTGCGTGAGCAGCCAGGCGGGCTGCGCGATGGGGTGCGTTTTTTGCGCCACCGGACAGATGGGCTTCCAAAGGCATTTGAGCGCCGGCGAGATCGTCGCCCAGGCCGTGCACGTCGCCCGGGAATGGAGGGGGGCTGCGGTGGCAAACGGAGAGGAGCCGGGCGGTACCTCCCACCGCCTGCGCAACGTCGTCCTCATGGGGATGGGCGAGCCATTGCACAACTACGGGGCGGTCATGAAGGCCGTGGACATCCTGCGGGATCCAAACGGGCTGTCACTCGGGGCCGGGCGAATCACGCTGAGCACTGTGGGGGTCGTGCCGGGGATCCTGCGGCTTGCCGCCGAGCGGCGGCCCGTCCATCTGGCCGTGTCGCTCCATGCGGCGACCCAGGAAGGGCGGCTGGCGCTCGTGCCCGTTGCGAAGACATGGCCCCTCGACGAGCTGATGGACGCATGCCGAACGTACAGCGAGACGACGGACCGGAAGGTCTTCTACGAATGGACCCTGATCGAGGGAAGGAACGACTCGGCGGAGGACGCCCGAGCGGTCGGGCGTCTTTTGCGGGGGCAGCGGGCCCAAGTGAACCTGATTCCCCTCAATCCAACGGCGGGCTACGCGGGAGTGCCGTCGCACGCGGAGGCGGCCAAGCGCTTCCAGCAGATTCTCAAGAACGAGTTCAAGCTTCCTAGCACCGTGAGACAAAGGCGGGGAATCGACATCGCAGCCGGCTGCGGACAGCTGGCCGGATTGCCGGGCGGCTTACCCGCGGCCTAAGCGAATCCGCCGCCAGTCTTCGCACAGGTTTCGTGCGGCCCCGGGCCATTCGGGAAACTTGAACTCAAAGCCCGCTTCGAGGAGCCGGCCGGGAACAACGCGCCGGCTCTTGAGGATTAGCTCGGTTTCGGTCCGAAGAAAAAGGGCTCCGATGGCGAGGAGGGGGGCGGGAGCGGGAAGCCCGAAGGGGGCGCCCCAGGCGCGCCTGAGTTCAGCCATGAATTCCCGGTTCGGAACGGGATTGGGCGAGGCCAGATTCACCGGGCCTGAAATGTCGTCACGCCGGATGAGGAATTCGGCCGCCCGGGCAAAATCTTCGTAGTGTATCCAGGAGACAAACTGACCTCCGTCGCCCTGCGCTCCGCCCAGTCCCCGGCGGACGAGCCCCAAGAGCACATCGAAAACGCTCCCCGGCTCAGGGTTCATGACAAGACTCGTTCGAAGGATCACCCGGCGGGTCCGCGGAGTGCGGGCCTCGTCGCAGGCGCGCTCCCAGGCCCGGGCCACGCCGACACTGAAAGTCCACGGTTCGGGAAACTCCGTTTCCCGGTCGCGGATGATCCCGGTCGCCTCGTCGTTTGGGCCATCGCGGCGGTCCGCATATAGGGTCGCTGTCCCGGCCTGAAGCCAGACCTTCGGCGGGCGGAATGAGCGGGCGATAGCCTCGCCCACCACCCGAGTGGACTCCGTCCGCGATTCGACGATCTGCCTCCGGTTCTCGGCATTGTAACGGCAGTTGACGCTGCGGCCGGCGAGGTTGATGACGGCGTCCGAGCCGTCGATTTCGGAAGCCCAGGCCCCGAGCGTCCGGCCGTCCCACGGCACGGTGCGCACGGCCCCGGAGGACTTGGCGCGGCTGAGGATGACGATCTCGTGTCCGGCGGCGGCGAAGGCGCGGGAAAGACCGTTCCCGACCTGACCCGAGCCGCCGGCAATCACGATCTTCATGAGCTCACTTCCCGCCGGCTCTTCACGGCCCTGGCGAGTTCGGCCAGGACGGGCAGCGTCTTTTCCCAGGAGAGGCAGGGATCGGTGATGCTCCGGCCCGGGACGAGCGGGCGCTGGCGGTAATCCTGGACGCCGCCGAGGAGGTTGCTCTCGATCATCACGGCGGCGATCGCCCGCTCGCCGGAGGCGACCTGGGCGGCGACATCGGAGGCGACCGCCGGCTCGCGCTCGGCGTCCTTGCCGCAGTTCGCGTGGCTGCAGTCAATCATCAGAGCCGGCGGCAGATTCTTCGCCAGCAGGAGGGCCGCCGCCGCCCGCACGTGCTCCGAGGAATAATTGGGCCCGCGGGTTCCCCCGCGCAGGACGAGGTGGGTCTGGTCGTTGCCGAGTGTCTCCATGATGGCCGGCGCGCCTTCCCGGGTGACGGAGGGAAACCAGTGCGGGTGCCGCGCAGAGAGGATCGCATCGACAGCCACCTGCACGTCGCCGTCGGTGCGGTTCTTGAATCCGACGGGCATGGAGAGACCGGAGGCGAGCTGGCGATGGATCTGGCTTTCGACGGTCCTTGCGCCGATCGAACCCCAGGACACGAGGTCCGCGTAGTACTGGCCGAAGGTCGTATCGAGAAACTCCGTCGCCACGCCGAGGCCGAGGCCGGCGATGTCCAGCATGAGCTTGCGGGCGAGCCGGAGGCCCTTGTTGATCCGGAAGGTGCCGTCGATGTCGGGATCGCTGATGAGCCCCTTCCAGCCTGCCACGGTCCTGGGCTTCTCGAAGTAAACCCGCATGACGACGAGAAGCTCGGCGGCGTGCCTCGCGGCCGCGGCTTGCAAAAGGCCCGCGTACTGCAGGGCCGACTCCGGATCGTGGATGGAACAGGGACCGACAACGGCGAGGAGCCGATCGTCCGAGCCGGAGAGGATGGCGGCGATTTCATCGCGGGTCCTGGCGACAAACTCAGCCCCCGCCTCATCCAGGGGCAGTTCGTCCTCGAGGACTGCCGGCGCGAGGAGCGGCTTTGTCGCGCAGATCCGCAGATCTGAAGTGTGCCTGGGCATGCGGTTACGGGAGGGCGGCGGCGTCCTGAACCAGGGGCGATTCATGCAGCTTCGCCGGGCCGGGGCCCGCGGGGATGCCCAGGGCCTGGCAGCGGCGGGCGAAGGTAAGCCAGGCGAGCGAAGCGACGGGAGACTCGGCGGCGGCCGTTGCCGCGGCCGCGGCGAGTTCCTCGGGAGGCGGCAGGAGCGTCTTGGGGAGAATGTTCTTTTCGGCGAGGAAAAGGTCCAGCGAGGCGCCGAGGGTGTCGAGCCATGCCCTCGGGCTTGAGGGAGCGGCGTAGGGCAACTCCAAGGTTCCCAAAGACGGCGCGCACTCCATGTACTGGCAGATCTCGGAGCGCACGCGGTTCAGCTCCGCGTCGGCGGTTGCCGGCGTCCAGCGGGCGATGAACTGCTTTCTTTCCCGGAATTTCTTCACCTCCCAGATGCGGAGGCTGAGTTCATAGTCGCCCGTTCGGTGGCGCAGCGTGCCGGTCACGGCGTAGTCGACGCCCTCGGATGTCGTATCCACCATCTGCCGGATGTTCTCGGCCGACCAATCCGAGCCAAAGATCATCGGCAAGTGGGCTCCGTCGGGATGTTGGACGATGGCGACGGCCGCAAAGGGCGCGTACAGGGGCGAGTAGTGGAAGGTCTCCGAAAGCCAGGCAGGCACCGCGCGAGCGAGCCGGCCAAGTTCATCCGCGGGCGCCCGCATCGCCGCATCGACGTCGGGATACGCATCGGGCAGGCCGAGCTGAGTAAAGGCAATCTTCCGGAGTTTTCCCTCTTTTTTGGGGAGTATTCGGTCGGCCATGGGTTCCAGCCCGTAGAACCAGACCGGCTTGCCGACCGTGACGACCGCGACCTTCGCCACGGCCTTTGGCAAACCTTCGCCCTCCGATGATTCGCCCGGCGCCACAACCGGTGAATCTCCGTGCAGGAACAGTTCGGAGACGGCGTTTGAAAATCCGTAAAGTCTTTCCTCGAGGTCCGGCCGATTCATGGCGAAGAGGACATCGAGCATGTGCTGGGCGGCGTCGGCCTCGCGTATGGCAAGGTAGGCCTGGAGCACGTTGAGCCCGGCGGCTGGGCCGTGGCGCAGGGCGTCATAGCGCGGCGCCACCAGCTCCACAACCTGCGCCGCATGCCCGGTGGAGCCGAGGTCCCCCGACACTGTCGCCAGGACATCCGCGCGGTCACCGGCAACGGCCAGCACCTCGTCATAGATGGCAAGTGCGCCCGGCAGGTCCTTTGCGTCGAGCCGCGCGCGAGCGGCCCGCAGCCGATCGACTACCGCATGGGGCTGGAGGGCGACCGCCTGGGGCCTGGCCTCAGGCTGCGGTTTTTCCTCGGGAGCCGAAGGCGGGTGGCCCAAGGCAGAATCCTGCGCAGACTCCGGCGCCGGCTGGGCGGGCGGCGGCTTGCGGCCTGAAAAACGGTCTAAGAATCCCATGGCTACCAGAAAAGCACCCCGGCTCGCTCGCGCGAGCGCGTTTTGCATCGCTTCGCTTGATTAGGGCAGGGAAACGGCTTCGCAAAGCCGGGTCACCCGGCCTGATCCTGTCTTGGATGCTTCTGGTACCAGATGACCCAGATGACGTAGAGCAGGGCGATCAGGTTCAGAAGGATCAGAACCAGGCGTTCCCAGGAGAAATTGACAATGCAGGATCTCGCCTCCCAAGGCAGGAACCCCCCGGTCGCCAAAATAAGCAAGTATTCAGCCCAAGCCTGGTTAAGCCAAAGACCGACACCTTCCACATAGAGTTCTCCAGCGTAGACGAAGGTGATGAGACCGATGGTCCGCAGGGTATGCGGGTCGACGTTGGTTATCTTTTCAAGAATCAGCCGGACAAACGAGTTTTCCGGGTCGATCCGGAGGTGCAAAGTGATCAGCCGGACGGTGTCCCCCAGGTCCTGGTTGATCGATCGAAAGAAACCGAACGCCAAGCCGGTCAGGAGCAGAGCCTTGGCTATCTTTATCAACGCAATCACCCTCAGGCCTGTGACCCTTGTCTTCGGCTTGGCCCTGAGGGTTGGTTGCTCCGATTTCATAATGAGGAAAGGTATTCAATCACAACCAGCCCCAAAATGCCAAGTATTGGTTCCGAAGCGCCACCGGCCTGTTGTCTAAGTCACATGGCCTGAGCCAGTACGCCCGCCAATTGAAGGTCTCCTGGCATGACGGGGTTTGCCTTCATGCTGCTCGCCGATTTTGCGCGAACAATGATTTCCATGACGCGTTCGGAAGTCACTCCGTGAGAAGTTAGCCGGGGAATCTGCAGGTTTGTAACGAGAGTTTGCACCCAGGCGACTCCATCTTCGGGCGAGGCGGCGGATCGGCCGGTCAGCCACCGGGCGACATCGGTGTAGCGGGCCACCGTGGCGGCTCCATCCGCATTTTCCCGCGCCGCTTTGAGATTCATTTCCATGACCGGTGCGAGGAGGATCGCGCACACCGCGCCATGAGGGGCGGAGAAAAGCCCGCCGATTGGGGCGGCGAGGCCGTGCACCGCCCCCAAGCCTGCGTTTGCGAGCGCAATGCCACTCCACAAGCTCGCGAGAGCAAGGTCCGTTCGCGCCTCCAGGTTACGAGGGTTCGCCCAGGCGAACGGAAGGGCCCGGGCACAGCGCGACAGACCGGCTGAGCAAAGGGCGTCGGTCATGGGATTGGCCCGGTTGCAGACGTAGGCCTCGAGGAGCTGGGTGAAGGCATCCATTCCGGTGGCGGCCGTGACGGCGGCCGGAAGATCGAGCGCAAGCTCGGGATCGACCAGTGCGATCCGGGCGAGCAGGTGCGGGCTGCGAAGGCTGGCCTTTACCCCCTTCTCCGGGACGCCGAGGACGGCGTTTCGGGTCACTTCGGCTCCCGTGCCCGCCGTCGTCGGGATCGCCATCCAGGGGGCCGCCGACACGGCGAGAGGCTGTCCCCGGCCGACAACCTCAAGGTAGTCGAACGGATCGCCCGGGTTGGTCAGGAACCCGGCGACCGCCTTGGCCGCGTCGATCGCGCTTCCGCCGCCAAATCCGATTACGAGTTCGGTTCCGTATTCGCGGGCAAATTCCAACGCCGATTCGACCATGGAAACCGTCGGCTCCCCCTCGATGGGAAAGACTTCCGAACCGACGCCTGCCTGGTCGAGAAGCTCTCTCAGGCGCTGCGCGCGCTGCGGATGGCTTCCGGTGACAACGATGGCGCGCCTCCCCCAAGGCGCCACGAGGGCGCCCGCTTCAGAGAGCGCCCCGGGGCCGAAGACGATCCGTGTCGCCGTCGCGAATTCAAAACGCATGAGGAACCGCACTACCGGATCGCCCCGTCGGCGAGCCTCCAGCCTTCCCCGAGCGGGTAGACCGGTTCAAACTTAACGCTCGTGCGCGGTGCGGCCATCATCGGGGTGGCCGCGTCCCGCCACGCGGCATAATGGGCGGTTTCCTTGTGCGCCGCCTGGTCGGCGGCTGTTCGATAGATTTCGACGAGGATGAAGCGGGTCGGATCGTCCGCCTGCTGGCAGACGTCGAAGCGGACAACGCCGGGTTCGCGGACACTCGCCCGGGCATTGGCGAGGATCGCCTCCTTGAATGCCGCAACGCACTCCGGCTTCACTCGAACGTGGACGTGAACGATGATCATGGCGGAAAAGAGCCTCTAGCCCCTTTCGGACCCCTCGGCAAGCGCAGGTGGCTGTCCCTCCCAAAAGAGGTGCCTGTCCCCCGGTCCACCCAATGGACCCCTGAACCGCGAAGGTGCCTGTCCCTCCATGGAACTTTGGACCCTCAATTGTCGTCTCAATCCCTGAAATCCCATTTCAATATGAACACTAGAGCCTTACTCTGCGCCGGAATTCTCGCCGGTGCTCCGGCCATTGCATTCGGGTACAGCCGCGTGGGCTTCGGCTTCAACTTCGGCTTCCCCCTTTACGACTATCCCGCTCCAACCCATGTCGTTGTCGTTCAGCAACCTGTAGCGACAGAGGTCATGCCTCCTTCCCCGGGGGTCGATTATGTCTGGATCGCAGGCCACTGGGAATGGGACACCTCAGGCAACCGGTGGGTCTGGTACGGCGGCTCGTGGCAGAAGCCGCCGGCTCCCAACGCTGTCTGGCAGGCCGGCTACTGGTCGCAGCAGCCGGGAAAGTGGGTCTGGGTGCCAGCTCACTGGGCGGTCCCAAATCCCCAGCCACCAGGCTCTTCTGCACCAGCCGCAGATTCAAATCCACCGGTGGCGCCGCAGGCCGCCCCGACCGCCTCTGAGGATCCGGCCTTAGCGCAGCAGCCGGTCGTCGTGAATGAGGCCCCGCCGCCCCCGATTGTAGAAGAGGTGTATGCGGCGCCGGGACCCGATTTCGTGTGGATCGGAGGCCTATGGACATGGAATGGCGCCTGGGTTTGGGCTCCCGGCCATTACATCCGCGGTCCCCATCCAGGAGCAGTCTGGATCGGCGGTTCCTGGTTTCATGGCGAGCGCGGCTGGGCCTGGCGCGGCGGTCACTGGCGCTGACGGGCAATACCGCGAACGTTGCGATAGGCCGCGGCTACGGCCGGCCTGCGCCCTGTTTCACAGGAAGCGTGACGGGCGAATGGCTCCGCGTCTCAGATCTCGCAAGCGTACAACGGCGCCTCAACCGCTTCGGGCGTGAACAGGTGGAATATCTCCACGCGAAATTCGCCAACGACTTTGATGATCTCCCCGTGCCACCCGTGTGAATGCCTCGCGCCGCCTGGTTCTTCATCGCTTGTGATAGAGCCGCCTCATCGGCAAACTCAATGATCGCCTGGTACCTCGGCAGTTTTGTCCGCGATCCCTCGGACGCATTCTTGAGCAGGCGATAGGTGGACACCTCTCCGGCAGAGCAAAGTTCGCGCAGAAAACCGTCGGCTACCGCCAGTCCGCGCTGCTCCGGGACATCATCCTTGAGCGTAAACCATACGTTGTAATGGATCATGGCTTGAATCTGCCGGATGCGGTTTCTGCCGCAGACGGAGGTCTCAATCCGCTTGTATCTGGAGCCCTGGCTCTTTTCGAAAACCACAAGCTTGGCTCCCTATAGCCCCGGCCGTTTGGCATCATCCAATGCCCAAAAATGCCAGTTTTGGGACACCCGTTTCCTCCACTTCACTTTGCCGCCCGTCTCGATGAGCCTCCACTACGGCTTGCGCGCCTCCTGCCCCGCAGGAGGTGTCGGCTCGGACGGATTGTTCGGTCTCATGTACCCCGGTATTTTTCCGCAACTCGGATCGCCGCAGCGATAACGTCCTCACGGTAGAACTCTGCAAGCTGCTTCAGGTCCCTTGTGGGCGCACTTACTGCGCCTGTGTCCGACAACTGCTGCACGTCACCATCGACTAGGGAGAAGACGTGAAAATCGCCATCCTTGTCGGCGTAAAGCCACTTCCGATACACATGCATCTGCTGCGATCCTTCGACAACTCCCACCTCGCCACTGATGATGCGCCGCACCAGGGCCCTCATTTTCTGGCAACGTTCTCGCCAGAGCGTTTCGTTCTTGACGGTGGGCGGTACGGGAACCATGCGTCCTCAGGGCAGAGGGGTCGTGAGCTCGACAAGATGGCCATCCATGTCGCGAACGCATGCCACAGTCTGTCCCCAGGGCTTGGCTTCGGGTTCGCTCACCACGGCCGCCCCCGCTTTCACCGCCCGTGCGAACAACGCTGGAACATCGGCTGACACCAGGGCGATTTCGAAGCCGAGCGGCGCCTTGTTTGGAGAAGCGGCTACGAATTCCTTCACTTGTGTCTGGGCCAATTCCAGGCTGTAGAACGCAAGCCGGGCGGCACCGGTTTCCAGTTCTCCGTAAGCCTTGCCCTTGTCGTCATTGAAAAAACGCCGCGTAAGGCCGAAGGCTTTTTCGTAAAAGCTGAGGCTGGCCGAGACGTCCTTCACATAAAGAACCACGTAACCGAGGGAGACGGATGGCGCGTTCATTTTGCCTTCAATCGGACTAACGGGCGCTGGTTTGGTGTCGGAGGCGACTCCACTGCGTACGATCAGCAGCGAGAATGCAGTCAGGAGAAGAGAGGGCGCTTTCATGGTCTTATCCGAACGGTGCGGTGGGCCGGCATGCCGGCGGGAGGCGCCGGCTCAGTCAGATGTGCCAGCCTTTGCCTATTTGGACGGGCTGCCGGCGTGTTCCTTGACGTAATCGTTGAGCCCCTTTGCAAGGCTGACGAAGTCCGAGGGAATCATTATTACCGTCGTGCTGTTGTTTTCGGCGCCCACTTCCGAGATCATCTGAAAGCGCCGCAATTCGAGGGCGGCCGGATTTTCGGCCATCTGGAGGGCGGCGGCCGAGAGCTTCTTGGACGCCTCCAGTTCGGCTTCGGCCTTTATTATCCGGGCGCGCTTTTCGCGGATCGCCTCCGCCTGCATGGCCATGACCTGCTGCATCGCCTCGGGCAGCTCCACGTCCTTCATCTCAAAACGCTCCACTTCAAGCCCCCAACCCGCGACTGGATCAGCGATCGACTGCAGGAGCAGGCCGTTGATCTTGTCGCGCGCCTGGAGGATTTCGTCGAGGTCGTGCTGACCGATGATGTTGCGAAGGCCTGTAAGCGCGAGTTGGTAGACGGCCGCGCCCGAGTCCTTCACCGCGATGACCGACTTGGCGGAGTCGATGACCCGATACCAGAGAACCGCGTTCACTTTGATTGTGACGCTGTCCCGCGTGATCGTTTCCTGCTGCTCGGCCGAAACCGTGCGCGTGCGAATATCAATCGTGACCGTCCGCTCTATTCCAAGCGGGATGATCAAGTAGAAGCCCGGGCCGCGAAGGCCCACGAAGCGACCCAGACGGAAGACCACTCCGCGTTCATATTCCTGTGCGATTCGCACACCGGAAAGCACCAGTATGACAAGGATTACAATCGGGATGTACATCATGTTAGCATTGGGTTTATGGGCGCGGCTCTGAACCTTTCGGAAATCCGCATCTAGCCGAATGTCAGGATGAGCCGGGGCTGCGGCTGGCGCGGTTCAGTTTCCTTCCGACTTAGGGGCGGAGCTTGATTCCTTCAATGCAGGGATCTTCTCGAGGAGCTTCTCCAGCTTGACGCCGGTGAGACTCTCAAGGACCGGCGGAAGCTGGCTCATGATCGTCGTGATGTCGGAGGTCAGCTTGCTGGCTCCGCCACCGGGTCCGGAACCGGAGTTGATGATGACGATCTTGTCGGTCTTCGCGAGCGGTTCGCTGATGCGGCCGGCAATCTGCGGCAGCGCCTCGACGATGAGCTGGATGATTGCGGCCTGATTGTACTCCTTGAACGAATCGGCCTTCCGCCGCATGGCCTCGGCCGTTGCGGCGCCCTGCGCCTCGATGACGGCAGCCTCGGCCAGTCCCCTCGCCTTGTTTGCGTCGGCCTCGGCCGTGCCGGTCACCTTGACGACCTCGGCCTGGGCAAAGCCCTTGGCCTTCGTGGCCGAAGCCGCGCCCGCGGCTTCCGTCTCCAATTGGAACTTCGTGGCCGCAGCCAGCGTCTCGACCCTGTAGCGCTCGGCATCCGCCGGCTTCTGCACCTGGGCTTCGAGCTCCCGCTGCCTGCGGAGGATTTCCTGCTGCTGCAGCTCGATCTGCTTCTGCTTCTCGATGATCGAGACCTGCACCTCCTCGGCCTTCACGAGCTGGCTCGTCTTGAACTTCTGTAGGTCGTAGGCGAGCTCCGACTCGGCCTTCTTCTGGTTAACGGACGCCTGGTACATGGCGACGTTCATCTGGTAGTCGCGCTGCGCCTCGGCGATCTTCGTGTCCGCCTTGAACTTGGCCTCCTGGCCGCTCTGGGTGGCCTGCGCCGAGCGGATGACCGAGTCGCGGTCGGCCTCGGCCTGGGCGATCACCGCATCGCGCTTCACCTGGGCGATGCGCGGCCTGCCCAGGGCGTCGAGGTAGCCCTGGCTGTCGCGAATATCCCGGATCGTGAAACTGATGATGGTCAGGCCCATGTTCGCCATGTCGCCCGCGGACAATTCCTGGACCTTGGCCGCGAACGCATCGCGGTTCTGGTAGATGTCCTCGACGGTCATCGTGCCGAGAATCGCGCGCAGGTGGCCCTCGAGGGTCTGCATGGCGATGCTCTTGATGTCGTCGGTTTTCTTGCTGAGGAACTGCTCGGCCGCGGTCGCGACGGAAACGTCGTCGCCCTTCACCTTGATCTGGGCCACCCCGTCCACCTTCAGGGGAACGCCCTTGCTCGTGTAGACCTCGGGTGTCTGCACGTCGATCGTCAGAAGCTCGAGCGAGAGGATGTCCGCCTTTTCAATGACCGGGACGACGAATGTGCCGCCGCCCTTCACGATGCGGAATCCGCGCATCACCGACTTGCCGTTCGTGTCGGTGAAGCGGTGCTGGCGGCCGGAAACGACCAGGACCTGGTTCGGCCCGACCTTTGTGTACCTGCTCGCCCAAACGACGATGAAAAGGAAAACGACGATCAGGATGCCAACGATGGCGACCGCCGACACGCCGAGTTCAGTAATGTCCGCCAGAGGTAGGGTATGCATTTGGGTGCCTTGAGACAGGGAGTTTGGGTGAGACTGAAAAAAGCCGGATGCAAGGCCCGCGGTCAGGAGACGCTCACGTAATACTGCGTCCCGACAATTCGGACAATGCGGACGGTCGCCCCGCCGGCGACGAAGGCGCCCGTCTCCTCGCGAGCCGGCGCGGAATAGCGGCTGCCGCCCTGGACGTAGGCGATCTCGCCGACCCCCTTCTCCGGGATGGGCGTGACGACCGTCGCCTCCTGGCCGATCAATTCGCTGACGTGCCCTTCGCTCGATCCCTGGGTGTTGCGGAACATGAAGCCGAAGAACCAGGCGACCGCCGCCGCGATCAAACCGGCGCCAATGGCGGAGAGCGGACCGGCCAGCGCCTGCGTCTCGCCGAATTTCGTCAGGATCATCCCGAGGCCGCCAAAGGCCGTTACGAATGTCGCGATCGTCGTCGGACCGATGGGAGCGAATCCGGGCATGTCGCTCGTTCCGGAGCCCGCCTCCGCGTGGCCGTGCGCGCCTTCGCCGTGGGATGGCCCCCCGTGCCCGAGCTCGACATGCCCGGTCTCCGCATGGGCGCCAAACAGGTGCCCGAGAAGTGCGCTGATGACTGCAAAAAGCAGACCCACGCCAAAGCAGACGCTATAGATGAAAAAGGCTCCGTATTTCACGTTTTCGTCAACCTCATGAAAAGCCAGACCAGTCATAAGCACACCCACTGCTGCCGTCGCCGTCGATGAGATTTTATTCGCGGCGGAGATATTAAATGCCTTGATCGCCCATCCGGCGCCGGTTGCTGCGGCACCGCCGTGCGCAAGCACGCTTCCGGCGAGGGCAGCGATGACGGCCGGAGGAGGCGCCAATGCCGCCTGGCTCGCCAGGGTCGATCCCAGGGCGGATGCTGTCGAAGTGATGCCCTTTCGACTGAGACGGACACGGAGTTTGTCGAGGGCCCGCTCCGCCCTCATTCGCGCGGAATTTTCGCCTATTCCCAGCTTCTCGCCCATTTCGGCAAAGGGCCGTCCCTCGAAATAACGCATGAGAACCGCTTCTCGATCGGGCTCGGGCAGTTCGTGCAGCGCCGAATCCAGGAGGGGCCGGAGTTCTTCCCAACCTGGGTCCGGGATAGATTCCCGGCCTGCGTTTTCGTTCATATATGCCTCCTGTTCCCGGAATTGCCGCCTCCGCTTTGCTCGCAGGGCGTTCATGGCGGCAAATCGCGTGCTCGTGTAAAGCCAGCTTGTGAGAACCGGCCTGTGCGCCAGCGAACGGGCCTTGCGGGCGAGATCGATAAAGACGCTCTGGCTGACCTCCTGCGCAAGTACCGAGTCTCCGCCCACTTGCCGCAGCGCAGCCGAGTAGACCAGGCCGGCCTTTCCCTGGACGAGTTCATTAAATGCGCTCTGCGAGCCTTCCTCGGCATAGCGTTTCAAAAGCTCGGTCTCGTCCGTCATTTCCAGATTACACCCACCGGTCCTGGGAAACGCACGCAAAAGTCGATTCCCGGGCCTTCGGGCGCCCCCCGGGTCCAAGCACCCCGGAAGGCGCCTAAAAGCTGCTATACTTCGCCTAGACAACAAACCGCCCAACGAACCCACTTGTCACGTGATGAAGACACCCAGGCACACGATCACGGCGATGATTCTCCTGATGCTCGTGGCCGGACTGGTATTCTGCACCCGGTGCGGGGGGCAGATACCCACGGATTTAATCGCAACTATTGATGCTTCAGGAAATTATACCAGGCCAGCGGCCGTCGCGGCAGAGCTGATCTCAGTCTCGGATTCCGGTGTTATCCTCAGTTGCCATGAAAAGACCCCCCAGCCCGGAAGCAACCCGGCGGCCTGGAGGGAGCGGTATACGATCCGGGACGGAAGGCTTATCCTCGCCGGCATCCAGACTTCCCGCGTCATTCCCGCCCAGCCCGAACACACGGCCTGGGACGAGACTCCGGTAATGGATTCGCAATTGACCACCCCGGCGGGAACCGAGCCGGCGCCCGGCCAACCGTTGCACCCGGCTTTCTTTACAGACGGCAACCTGCGCATGGGGAGCGTCGGACCGGGCATCGTGGACTCCAAGTGGGGGCCTTTCCAGGCCTATGTGCAAAAGATGATCGGGATTGCGCAAGTCCAGTGGCAGACAATCTTGATCGAGAACGGGTTGCATCCGGGGCCTGGAAGCCAGGTCGCCGTGAATTTCATCATCGCCTCGAAAGGGCAGATCTCGCGGATTTCCGTCGCGTACCACTCGGCCGGGCTCCCGGACGCCATTGCGCGCGCGTGCATCAACGCCGTAACCTCGCGGGCCCCTTACGGTCCATGGACGCCCGAAATGGTCGCCGCCCTCGGATCCGAGCAGGAGCTGACGTTCTTCTTTTCCTACCAGTGACGCCTGGCGCGGTAGGCCGAAGGCCGGCCGACTGGCCTCGCGCGCCCCCCGAAACGGTTACCCTTTTCCGGCTGTGCCGGGCGCGCAGCGAAAGCCTTGTAGTTGAATCCGGCCAGGCGTGTCTCCTGGATCTTCTGCCCGATGAAGCGCTGGATGTCCCGGATGTTGCCGGCATCCTCGGGCGTCACGAGCGTGCAGGCGTCGCCCACGGCCTGGGCGCGGCCCGTGCGGCCGATCCGGTGGACGTAGTCCTCGGGATTCTCGGGCACGTCGTAGTTTATGACGTGGGTGACTCCGGCGACGTCGAGTCCCCGGGCCGCAATGTCGGTCGCCACCATGACCTCGTACTTGCCGCTGCGGAATCCCTCGAGGGCTTCCAGCCTCTGGTTCTGCGAGCGGTTGGCGTGCAGGACGGCGACGGAATGGTTGGCCGCGGAGAGCTTGCGCGCGATCTTGTCGGCGCCGTGCTTGGTCCGGCTGAACACAAGGACACAGTCAAAACCCACTTGCGCGAGGAGCGCCTGCAGCAGATCGAACTTCTGGTCGAATGAAACCGGATAAAGGAGGTGATTCACCGTCTGGGTGACCGGGCGGTTGTGCCCCACCTCAACCCGCTCCGCATTGTGCAGGGCGAATGCGGCGATGGACTGAATCTCCGGGGGCACCGTGGCGGAGAAGAACAGTGTCTGCCGGGCCTTTGGGCACCGGCTGATGATGTCCTTGACGACCGGCAGAAATCCCATGTCGAGCATGCGGTCGACCTCGTCGAGAACGAGGATCGACACGGCCGACAGGTCCATGGTCCGGTCCTGAAGGTAGTCCATCAGCCGCCCCGGTGTCGCGGCGACGATGTCGACTCCGCGCGACAACTCCTGGCGCTGGTGCCCGTACCCCACCCCGCCGAAGACCGCCAGGGTCCGAAGCTTGGTAAACCGGGAAAAATCGTGGAAGGCCGTCTCAACCTGGGCCGCAAGCTCGCGGGTCGGCTCCAGGATGAGCACGCGGGGCCTGCCGCGCGCAGCCGCCGGAGGCTTTCCAAGGAGCATTGAGATGATTGGAAGCGCAAAAGCCGCCGTCTTGCCCGTGCCGGTCTGGGCAGAGCCGATGAGATCCTTTCCCGAAAGAACGATCGGAATCGCCCGCACTTGGATGGGGGTCGGAACAGTGTATCCGGCCGCCTGGATTCCGCGCAGCACAGGCTCGGCCAGATTGAACGCTTTAAAAGCCATATAAGGAGAAAGAAATCGCAATCCGTGGGATTAGCGAGCCGCGTGTGGATTCGGGAGCACCGGCAATTGCAAGATGCGGGTTTTCCCGTAGTCACGAAAATTCGACAAAAGGCTCCGGTGGCCGTAGCTTTGCATCCAGCATGCGCGCGTACTCTATGAAGAAATGGTGTTTCGCCCTGCTCGGGCTGGCCGCGATCACGGCCCGCGGGGACGATCTTCCCCCAATCAACACTCCCCAGAGTTCGGACCAGTTCGGCGGCAAGCTCATCTGGGCCGACCTGTTCACGGCGGATCCGGCCTCGGCGTCCCAGTTCTACATCTCGCTGTTCGGGTGGGAGGCGAAGACCTTGACCCGTACAGGTTCCTCCGGAGTTCCGCATGCGTATATCGCCCTTTCGAATGATGGCCGGCCTGTGGCGGGAATAGCCCTGCGCCCGCCGAAAATGGAGGACGCTGTCCACGGCCGCTGGGTCGGGTATGTCTCGGTCAAGGACGTGCCTCAGGCGCTCGCAGCCGCAACCGCCGGCGGCGGCCGGATTCTCTTTCCGGCAAAATCGCTCCCGAACCAGGGGACCAAGGCGATCTTCATCGACCCGGATGGGGCCGAACTGGGTGTCATGAATTCGAGTTCGGGAGACCCGGCCGAGTATCGGCCGGATCCGGGCGACTGGACCTGGTCGGAACTGTTCGCCCGTGATCCCGCCAAGGCCGGGCAGTATTACCAGTCCGTGGCGGGCTATGAGGTTCTTCCCGACACGCGCACCGAAAGCGCCGGCGCCCTTATCCTCGTCAGCGGCGGCTATTCCCGCGCCAGCGTCCTGCCTGTGCCGAACCGGCCCAAGGCAAGGCCGGTCTGGCTCCTGTTTGTCAGGGTACAGAGCGTCAGGGACACGGTTGCGCGCGTTGCGGACCTTGGCGGCCGGGTGCTCCTGGCGCCGAGCGGCGAACAGACCGAGTACTGGAAGGCAATCATCGCCGACCCTGCCGGCGCCCCGATCGGAATAGTGCAGCTGGAAGCGTCTGCACCAGCAAAGGAGCAGCCGTGAAAAAATACCCGATTCCTTTCCGGATCGCGTTCCCGGCCGGCCTTGCGGGCGCCTCGGTCCTCCTGTTCTTCGGATGCGTCGCGGCCGGAGGCGGCGAATATGTCGAAACCGACACCGACTACGGCTATACTGGGCCGTGGGTTTACGGCGGGTTCGAGGCCGATGGCTATGGCGGCGCGAGGCCGCCATACGAGGATCGGGGTGGCGACCACCGTGCAGAGCCTGCGCGGAATGACGATCATCGCGGGCAGCCTTCGGGCGGCCACGCGCCTGCCCCGGTCCGCAGCAATCCGCGCCCGCCTCCCTCTATTCCGAATAACCCGCGGCCCCCAAGTGGCGGCGGCAGTTCCCACGGTGGAGGCGGAGGCAGCCGCCCGAGCGGCGGCGGCGGCAACGACAGGCGGAAGTAGTCTTTAGGCTTTGGCCGCCAGCGCCGCTTTGACCCTCGATGGCGTCATCGGCAGTTCGAGCATTCGAACTCCCGTCGCGTCGTGAAGGGCGTTGGCGAGGAGGGCCCCCATCAGGATGATCGCCGGTTCGCCGCCGCCCTGCGGCGGGGTGTCGTCGGCATCGAGCAGGACCGTCTCAATATTCGGCAACCAGGAGAAGCGCGGGAGGGCGTAGGTGTCGAAGTTCGTGTCCTTGACCGCTCCGTCCTTGAAGTGGATCTCCTCCGAAAGGGCATAACCCAGGCCCATCATTATGCAGCCTTCCATCTGTAGCTTTGCGCCAGCCGGATTGATGACCAGGCCCATCTCCTGCGCGCAGAGCACGCGCTTGACGGCAATTCTTCCCTCCTTCGGGTCGATTTCCACCTCGGCTATTCCCGCGACGTAGGAGCCGGCATCCGATCCGCAGGCGACGCCCAGGCCCCGGCCGCTCGGTCCCTTCCCCGGCTTCCATCCCCAGTGTTCGGCCGCCGCCTTCAATACTCGGATGAGCCGGGGATCCTTGAGCTGGTTCAGCCGGAATTCGATCGGATCGACTCCGGCCATCGAGGCCAATTGGTCGATGTGGCCCTCGCGGGCAAAGGCGTTTGTGCTCGAGCCCGGGGCGCGCCAGGCTCCCACCGCGAAGGGGTGGACGCCCGCGGGCCCCTGGAAACCGCCCACGAAGGAGGTCCGGTGGTGCGGTATGTCGTAGAGCTGGGCCGCGCCGCGGTCCCCGGCGAAACGCACCTCATAGTCCCAGAAGGCGATCCGGCCCGCCCCGTCCAACCCAGACTGGATGTTCACGACGGCGGCCGGCCTGAAGGTGTCGTTGTAAAACTCCTCCTCGCGCGTCCACATGACCTGCACGGGCCGTCCGGTTTCCTTGGACAGCCGCGCGGCCTCCACCGCCTGCAGGTTGAATGACTTGCCGCCGAATCCCCCGCCTACAAATGGCGTGATGACCCGCACACTTTGAATCGGCAGGCCCAGCGTGCGGGCGATTTCCTCGCGCGCGGGGAATGGAGTCTGGGTCGATGCCCAGATGGTCGCCTTGTTCCCCTCCACATGCGCAAGCGCTGTGTGGGTTTCCATCGCTGCATGGGCGACATAGGGATTGCGGTAGGTCTGGTCGTAGCGGGTCACGGCCTGGGCCCGGCCCGTTGCCAGATCTCCCCCATGGGCGGCCACCCTAGATTCCCCTTTCACCTGCTGCAGGTGGTCGTAGATCGTCTTGTCGTCCAGATCGGACGGGGAGGGGTTGAATTCGGCGTGTATCTTGCCGAAGGCGTCCTCGGCAATGTCGGGGAATTCGTGCAGGACCGCCACGAGATCCGGCAACTGGACAACGATCGCGCCCCCGATCTCCTTCACGGCCGAGGTGTCGGCCCGCTTCAGGGTCGCCCCGTGCGCGGGAGCGCGAAGAACGCGGGCATAGAGCATTCCGGGCAGCCGAAGATCCCCTGAAAAGTGCGCCTTGCCCGTCACCTTGTCGCGCGAATCCCTGCGGAGCAGCGGCTTTCCGACAATCTTGTACAGCTCGGGCCTCTTCGGGTTCGGCTTCACGGTCAGGTGCCGCTCAATCTTCTTTCCCTGGGTCAACTGGCCATAGCTGACCTTTCGGGACGGATCGCTGGAATCGACGACGACGCCCTGCTGCACAGTGAGCTGCGTCTCGGGAACCTGCAGGGACGCGGCGGCCAGTCCCAGCAGGACGCCCCTCGCTTCAGCCGCGGCCGCCCGAAAAAGAAGCCCGAACTGGCGCGTGCTGCCGGAACCGAACGTGCCCCCATCGAACGGGCACAGTTCCGTGTCGCCCATGACGATCTCGACGTCGTCAAGGGAGACATCGAGGTCCTCGGCCATCATCTGGGGCAAAGAGGTGATGATTCCCTGGCCCATTTCGATCTTGCCGGTGAAGCACGTGACGTGGCCGTTCCCATCGATGTGGAGGAAGGCGTTGAAGTCGCCTGTCTGCCTGGGGCGGACAGTGGCCGGGCGCGGCGCCTCGGATTCCTGGGCGCCGATCCTCGGCGCGAGGACGGCCCAGACCATCAGGCCTGTGCCGAATCGCTTGAGGAATTGGCGGCGGGTCGGGGGCCGCATGTCCGGCTCCCGCGCCGGGGACTCGCTTGCCTGAAAAGAAACGGGATAGGTGCTCATGATGCCTTTCCTCCCTTCATGACGGACGCTGCGGACAGGATCGCATCGACGATGCGCGTGTGCGCACCGCAGCGGCAGAGGTTGCCCTCCATTCCCGCAATGACCTCTTCCCGCGTCGGACTTGGATTCCTGTGCAGAAGATCGCAGGCGGTCATGATCATGCCGGGTGTGCAGAAGCCGCACTGCAGGGCGTCGTGCGCGACGAAGGCCTCCTGGAGCGGATGTAGTTTCCCGTCCGTCGCCAGGCCCTCGATTGTCGTCACGTCCTTTCCCTCGATCGACTTCATGTCGACCGAGCACGATCTCACGGCCTTGGTGTCCACCAGAACGGTGCAGGCGCCGCACTGAAGGATGCCGCAGCCGTACTTGGTGCCGGTCAGTCCAAGGTCTGTGCGCAGGACCCACAGCAGGGTCCGATCCGGCGCGACCTTGATCCGCACCGGCTGCTTGTTGAGGCGAAACGAAACGGTGTCAGGCATGGGTAATTGGGGACAGGCCCCTGCTTGAGGTTGGACGCCACTCTGAACCCGGAAAGGCATTAAGCAAACCTCATTCAGGGCTCCGGCCGCAGCGATATTAAGCCGTCATGAAATCATGATAATCTTTTGAAATATTAAGACTTAGACAATTTCTGCGCAGGCTTTCTGATTGGATCTACAGCAGCCCAGTTCGATAATCGAAAATGTGAGTTTGGCAGGCTTTCTTATACTGGTACCCCTGTTGGCTGGCCTGAAGTTGCTGTTCGTCAGATCTGACGGCCTTCGGCAATGGACAGTAGTGGTTGCAACGGTGCTGTTGGCTGCGGGCAGCATAGCCCTGACGGCGGGGTGGTTCCCCGGCCGGCTTGAGATCCCCCACCTTGGCGGGGAGGTCGCAGGTGCGGCCATGCTCATCCTGGAAGTGGCTATGGGGCTATATATTGCATGGGTCGGCATCCGCAGGCGCCGGCCCCTGATCGTCATACTCATGCTCGTGCAGCTCCTGCCGATGCTTGGATGGGAGCTGCATAACAGCCGCGAGCTGCACGCCGGGAGCAACCTCGTCATCGACCGGCTGGCGGCGATCATGGCGCTCATCAATGGAATCGTGGGCGGGTCGATCTGCCTTTATGCGCTCGGCTATATGCGCGAATTCCACAGCGCGCATCACCCGGAATGCAGGGACCGCCGTCCGTTCTTCTTCTGCCTGCTCTTTGTTTTCCTGGGCGCGATGTACGGCATCGTCTTCTCCAATAATCTGATCTGGCTGTATTTCTTCTGGGAGGTGACGACCCTCTGCTCCTTCCTGCTGATCGGCTACCGGCAGGACAAGGAATCGACAGACAACGCCCTGCGGGCGCTGGCCTACAACCTGATCGGCGGGACGGCCTTTGCCGGAGCGATCATCCTTTTCTTCAAGGGGAGCGGCAGCATCGAGCTGAGCGTCCTGATCAAGTCGATCCCGGCCGTCGCCCTGGCGCCCGCCGCCCTACTGAGTTTCGCCGGAATCACAAAGGCCGCCCAGTTTCCGTTCTCCCGCTGGCTTCTGGGGGCGATGGTGGCGCCGACACCCGTCTCCGCCCTGCTTCATTCAAGCACGATGGTGAAGGCGGGCGTCTATCTCGTGATCCGGCTGGCTCCTGTTCTGCAGGGCAACCGGATCGGCATCATCGTGGCTTTGATCGGCGCCCTGAGCTTTGCAACCGCTTCCTTTGCCGCCGTGTGCACAAGCGATGCGAAAAAGGTCCTGGCCTATTCCACAATCGCAAACCTGGGCCTGATCATCCTCTGCGGGGGGATCGGAACGCATGAGGCCGTTTGGGCGGGGGTCCTCCTGATCGTGTTCCATGCCGTCGCCAAGTGCCTCCTGTTCCTTTGCGTCGGCGTGGTCGAGCACAAGCTGCATAGCCGGGACATCGAAAGGATGTCCGGCCTGATTCTGAGCATGCCCAGGCTGTCGATCATGATCCAGATCGGGATCGCCGGCATGTTCCTCGCCCCATTCGGCATGCTGATCGGAAAATGGGCTGTTTTGAAGGCGGTCGTGGACACCTACCCCGCGATCATGCTCTTCGTCGTCTTCGGAAGCGCACCGACCCTGTTCTTCTGGATGAAATGGATGGGCAAGCTCCTCGAGGTCACCAAGCCCATCGTCAACGTGGAGAAAGGGATCGGCCGCGGCGAATGGTTTGCCCTGTCGCTTCTCACCGCGATCACGGCCCTCACCTGCATCCTTTTCCCGCTCATTTCCACCCACCTTGTCGAACCCTACGTCATAGGCGTCTACGGCCAGTCCGGGCGCCTGGCCCACGGCAACTTTGTCATCATGACGATCATGTTCGCGATGGTGGCGCTCTTCCCGCTCAGCTTCTTCAACTACGGAAGGCGGGTGAAGGTCCTTGACCCGTTCCTCTGCGGGATGGACGCCACCAAGGTGAGCCGCTTCGCCGATACCGCCGGAAACGTCCAGGAGGTCCAAATGGGCAACTACTACCTCAAGGAGACGTTAAACGAGCCCAGGCTCTTCCGGATCGGCGTGGCCTCGGGCGTGGCCCTTTCGGTCCTGCTCTTCGCCTTCCTTCTTCTGCCATGACCCCCCTGGCCAGACTCCTTGTCTATCTCCTGGCGGCCCCGCTCATCGGGGGCCTCCTCGCCGGGCTCGACCGGAAGATATCAGCCCGGATGCAGTCGAGGCGGGGGCCGCCGGTCTGGCAGCCTTTCTACGACGTCCTGAAGCTCTGGGACAAGGAGAACATGGTCGTCCGCCGCTCGCAGGACTACTACGTGTTCTTCTTCCTGATTCTGGTCGTTTTCACAGGCGGGCTGTTCTTCGCCGGATCGGATCTCCTGCTCGTCGTCTTCGCCCTGACCCTGGCGGCCATCTTTTTCGTCCTCGGGGCCTACAAGGCGAGTTCGCCCTACAGTTTTGTGGGGGCGGAGCGCGAGCTTCTGCAGATGATGGCCTACGAGCCGATGATCATCCTGACGGCGGTCGGCATGTACATGGCCTCGGGAAGCTTCTATGTGCACGACATCGCCAGCCGCCCGCGGCTCCTCCTTTTGACCCTGCCGGGCGTTTTCCTAGGCTTTGTCTTCTGCCTGGTGATCAAGTTCAGGAAGTCGCCCTTCGACATCTCCTGCTCCCACCACGCCCACCAGGAGCTGGTCCGCGGCATCCTCACGGAATTTTCGGGCCGGACCCTGGCGATGATCGAGGTGGCGCACTGGTTCGAGAATGTCTTTCTCCTGGGCTGGGTCTTTCTTTTTTTCGCCTCGTCACCCCTGGCCGGCGTCTGCGCCGCCCTCGCCGTCTTTGTTCTCATTGTCGTCGTCGACAATACGTGCGCCAGGGTGAAGTGGCCGGCGATGCTCAAATGGGCCTGGCTCACCACCCTGGTCCTCGGATTTGGAAATATCCTGGCCCTGGGTTTTTTCTGACATGCTAGCGTTCAAGAAATCCCCGTGGATCATCCACTACGACGCCTCGAGCTGCAACGGGTGCGACATCGAGACCCTGGCCTGCCTGACGCCGATCTACGACGCCGAGCGCCTGGGTGTCATCAACACCGGCAACCCGAAGCATGCGGACATCTTCATGGTGACCGGGGCGGTCAATGCGGAAAGCCGCGATGTGATCCGCAACATCTACCACCAGCTCCCGGAACCCAAGGTCGTGGTCGCCATCGGTTCCTGCGCCGCCAGCGGCGGAATCTTCCGGGAGTGCTACAACGTCTGCGGCGGAGTCGACACCGTGATCCCGGTCGACGTGTACGTCGCCGGCTGCGCCGCGCGACCCGAGGCGATCATCGACGGGGTCGTCCGGGCGGTCCAGCTCCTCGAATCGAAGCACAAGTCGATGCTCGAAGCGGCCCGTGGAATCGACCGGATGGTGTACGAGCAGGCGGTCTTCGCGGATGTCGCCGAGCTTCTCGCCCTGCAGATGGTCACCTACAAGAGCGAGGCGGAAATCTACGGCGACGACAGCCTGCCCGCCCTCCAGCAGACGCTGGCCGAGATGGAGGCTGATTTCGCGCAATGGTGGTTCGTGAAAGCCGTGATCAACGGCAAGATCGTGGGCGCAATCCGGTGCCGGACGGAAGGCAACACGGGCTACATCCGCCGTTGCATCGTCCATCCGTATTTTCGCCGCCGCGGCATTGCGAGGCGCCTGATCACCGAGGCCGAGAAGACATTTTCGACGGAAGTCACCCGGTTCGAGACCCTGACCGGTCACAAGAGCCGGCGGAACATCGCCATGTGCGAGAAGCTTGGCTACAGCATCTTCAAGACGGAGCCCTTCCTGCCGACCATCCAGTGGGTCTATCTGCAAAAGGAGCGCAAATGAACGAAGTGCAAAGTTTCCCGCCCGTCCCCGTCGAAGGCCTCGTGGCCAGGGTTCGCGAATTCAGCGACCAGGGCTGGCGTCTGGTGCAGATCGGGGCCGCGGCCCTGGGCGACACGATCGAGGTGACATACAGCTTTGATCTCAGGGGCCGGCTTTCCAACCTCAGGGTGTCCCTCCCCGCCGAAGGATCGCCGCGCATCCCCAGCATCTCGTCCGTCTATCCCTGCTCGTTTCTCTACGAAAACGAGATGCACGACCTGTTCCGGATCCAGGTGGATGGGATGGCCGTGGACTTCAAGGGGAAGTTCTACCGAACGACGGTCCCGTTTCCCTTTGCCTCCAGAAAATCCTGAGCCCGACAATGCCCCGCACCCTCATTCCCTTCGGTCCGCAGCACCCGGTGCTGCCTGAGCCGATCCACCTCGAGCTCGCGGTCGAGGACGAAAAGGTTGTCGATGTCATTCCCACGATCGGATTCGTCCATCGCGGCCTGGAAAAACTGGTCGAGCGGAAGGATTTCCAGGAGTTCGTCTACGTGGCGGAGCGGATCTGCGGCATCTGCAGCTTCATCCACGGCCAGACCTACTGCCAGGCGATCGAAACGATCATGAAGGTCGAGGTTCCGCCCCGGGGCCGCTACCTGCGGACAATCTGGGGCGAACTCTCCCGGCTGCACAGCCATCTTCTCTGGCTCGGCCTTTTGGCCGACAGCTTCGGCTTCGAGAGTCTCTTCATGCATTCCTGGCGTATCCGGGAAAAGGTTCTCGACATCATCGAGGCGACGACCGGGGGACGGGTGATTTTCGGCTCGTGCAAGATCGGCGGGGTCCGGCGGGACATCGATCCGACGGCCTTCCAGACGATGCTCGCGCAGCTTGATGGTATCGAAAAGGACATGCACGGAATCGTGGATGTCTTTCTCAATGACAGCACGGTCAAGGAGCGGCTGGTCGGAGTCGGGATCCTGACGAAGGAGGAGGCCCACGCCCTTGGCTGCGTCGGCCCGACCTTGCGCGCGAGCGGCATCGCCCAGGACATGCGCCAATTGGGGTACGCGGCCTTTGACGAGATTCCAATCGAGCCGATCACCCGCCCCGAAGGCGACTCCCACGCCCGGTGCTCCGTCCGCTGCGCCGAACTCTTCCAGTCGGTTGATATCATCCGGCGGGCAATCGCAAGGATCCCGGCCGGGGAAATCGCCGTCAAGGTGACCGGCAACCCCAGCGGCGAATACCTCGCTCGCACCGAGCAGCCCCGCGGTGAGGTCGCCTACTACCTCAAGGCCAACGGCGCGAAGAACCTGCAGCGATTCCGGGTCAGGACCCCCACCTTTGCCAACCTGCCCGCCCTCGTGAAGATGCTCCCCGGCTGCTCACTGGCGGACGTTCCAGTCATCGTTCTCACGATCGACCCGTGCATCAGCTGCACAGAAAGGTGATATGTCGTATTTCGGGATGACCAAACTGACTCTGAAGTCCGCCCTTAGCCGGCCGGCGACCCGCGGGTATCCGCTCGAACCCCGCCGGATCATCCCGGACTCCCGTGGCCTGCTGGTCTTCGCAAAGGCCAATTGCGTCTTTTGCAGCGTCTGCCGCAAGAAATGCCCCACCGGCGCCATCGGCGTGAACCGCAACCAGAAGAAGTGGGCGATCGACCGCCTCCGCTGCATCAGCTGCGGCTACTGTGTCGAGTCGTGTCCAAAGCTGTGCCTGAGCCTGTCGACGGACATCGCGGCCCCGACCGTGACCAAGGATCGGGACACGTACTGAAACGCCTTCGCTTCGGATCCGTTTTGGCTTGGACAAAGCCTTTTGCCGGGTCGATCGTCGGGGTGCCTATGAAGCCGGTCCCGCGCATTGCCGCCCTCCTTGCCCTTCTGATCGCACCGGTCCTGGTCGCCAACGCCCAGCCCAAGATGGATGCCTCCGCGCCGTCGTACCCGGGCGCCGAGTATCCGAACATGGGCCCCGATATCTACGATATCGACGCCGACGCCTCAAAACTTATTGCCGATGCGGTCGAAAGGGCGAAGACCGAAAACATGAGGGTCCTGGCTTTTTTCGGCGGCAATTGGTGCATCTGGTGCCAGCGCCTGCACCGGCTGATGGCGACCGATCCTGCGATCGCCCGGATCCTGGCGGACAATTACCTCGTCGTGATGGTCGACGTCGGCGGCCGGGACAAGAACGGAAAATCGGTCAACCGGAATGAGGCTGTCGTCGCCAAGTTCGGCGTCGCCGCATTTGGCTACCCCGCCCTCGTCGTCATCAGCAACAAGGGCGCGCCTCTCATCACCTACAACAGCGGCCTGCTCGAGGAGGGCGACCACCATTCCCCGGAAAAGGTCCTGGCTTTCCTGAAGGCCTGGGTGAACGACCCGGCCTGCAAGTACTGAGACCCAGGGTTGGTTTGGCGTGGCGCGCCCGCCTGGAGGCCGTGCTTGCAAAAGCCGGTTTTGTCGTGATTTTCCGAAGTCCGGCAAAACAAGTTCCATCCCCCTATCATGAAACAGGTTTTCAAGGCTCGTTTGGAAGGTCGCGGCCACTCGGGGGCATGGACCTTCCTCCCCATTCCCTTCAACGTCGAAAAGGAATTTGGGAGCAAGGCCCTGGTGCGGGTCGCAGGCACCATCAACGGCTCTCCGTTCCGCAATTCCATTATGCCCGAGGGGGACGGCACCCACTCGATGATGGTGAGCAAGGAGCTTCAGCGAAATGCCGGTGTTTCGAAGGGCGGCCTCGTCGCGGTTGTCATGGACATCGACAAGGCAGAGCGGAAGGTGACCGTCCCCTCCGAGCTAAAGACGGCTCTTTCGGAGGCGCCAAGCGCAAAGGAGTACTTCGAGCAGCTTTCCTATTCGTGCAAGAAAGCGTACGTAGACTGGATTGAGGGAGCCAAGCGGCAGGAAACCAAAGAGTCGCGGGTCGCCCGATCCATCGAACTTCTTTTAAAGAAGCAAAAACTGGCATAACCGCCGGCACCTGGCGAAAATTCGATCCCGCCCGCAATCTCGCCCCGGAGAAGACCGCCACCGCCTCCTCCTCAACGGCTTCCAACGTCGCAGCAAATATCACCGCAGCCGCGACCTACCAGGATTACACCGATCACCGATGGGAGAGAGAAGCCGGCGACCCGCAGTGAGTCATGGTTGACCTGGGCGAGGTATGTGCGCATGTATGGCATGCATAGGACCTCCCAAAACGGGTATTCGTTGTTCAGTTTCATGGTCCTGAAAGATTAGAGGCTGTGACCATATCTTTGCAAAATGATGAACCATGAGTTGGTACGCCTCCCGAGGCGGGGAACTTCCCGTCAGGGTTTGGTTTTGAACCATATGTTGGCAAGAACACGAGAAGGACACCATATCCTGGCGATCATGTGCTTGTTTGGCCAATTCCGCGAGACCGCTGCATCATACGGACTTCAGTCGGCTTGCGCGTATTCCCCCTGGAATACAGGCTTTCTTCAACACCCTGCAAGATGACTCCGCGCGAATCCCAAGCAGTCTCCAAAGCCATTCAAACCGTTCTGGCCCGCACTTTAATGGCTGAGGCACGCTGCGACGCCCTGCAAGCCACGGTCGCACTGTTGGCTGATATGAACGGACTGAACGCCGCGCAGGTAATGCAGGCGATTGATAGGGCGGCAAAGATCGCATTTCAGAAGCGATTGGAGCAAGTGGAGCAGCTTGATCCTTCTTTGGCGGCGAAGCTGGACCCGCGTCCAGAGCAGCTGGATATCGCAGACTTTCTTGATCCATGATGAGTGCGCATGCCCCGCCTTAATAGCCAGAAACGCACCCATCACCCACGCGAGCCGTGGTTTGCAGTTTCAACTTGAGTCATCACCCGGCCGGGAGAGTGCTCGACAGTTCGCGGCCCTGGATGTTTACTGAACACAGAGCGGACGCTGATCCAGAGGCAGCAGCATGATCAATCCATGAAAAAGCCGGTTTCTCCTAGACGGTCGAAGCGTCAATCGAAGCGTGGCGCTCCAAAACCCGAATCCACCCCGCGGATTAAGGGCAGGCGGAGCGCCGAACCGTTCTTCCCCGTCGTCGGCATTGGCGCCTCCGCGGGCGGGCTGGAGGCCTTGGTGCAGTTCTTCGAGCACGTGCCGGCGGATAGCGGAATGACTTTTGTCATCGTCCAGCACCTGGACCCGACGCAGAAGGGCATGATGCCCGAACTGCTCCAGCGCGCCACCGCGATGAAGGTGATGCAGGTGAGGGATCGCATGAGGGTCCGGCCGAATTGCGTGTATGTGATCGCGCCCAACAGCGACATGTCGCTCCTCCATGGAACGCTGCACCTGCTCGCGCCCGTCGCGCCCCGCGGACTGCGCCTGCCGATCGATTTCTTCTTTCGCTCGCTAGCCGAGGACCAGCACGAGCGCAGCGTCGGCGTCATACTGTCGGGCATGGGCAGCGACGGCACGCTGGGCCTCAGAGCCATCAAGGACAGAGCCGGGGTGGCTCTGGTGCAGGAACCGGCCACGGCGAAATTCGATTCCATGCCGCGCAGCGCGATAGAGGCGGGGCTGGCGGATTTCGTGGCCCCGGCCGGTGAGTTGCCCGGCAGACTCATCGCCTACAGGGCCCATCTGCCGCGGATCGGCAAGTCAGATCTGCCCCTGGAGGGGAAAGTGCAGAGCGCCCTGGAAAAAATCGTGATCCTCCTGCGCTCCGATTCCGGCCATGACTTCAGCCTTTATCGCCGCAGCACGCTTTATCGGCGGGTCGAACGCCGCATGGGCATCCACCAAGTGGCCAGCATCGGCGACTACGTCCGGTACCTGCAGGAGAATTCCCAGGAGGTGGCCATCCTTTTCAGGGAAATGCTGATCGGGGTGACGAGTTTCTTCCGCGACCCCGCGGCCTGGCAGCAACTGGCGAAACAGGCGCTTCCGGCGCTGCTGGCCGCCCGGCCCGCGGGCGGCGTGCTGCGGGCGTGGGTGGCCGGGTGTTCGACGGGCGAGGAAGCCTACACGCTGGCGATGGTGTTCGTCGAAGCGCTGAAGCAGGTCAGGCGCGCGGATGGTGTGTCCCTGCAGATCTACGCCACCGACCTGGACAAGGAAGCCATTGACAAGGCGCGCCGGGGCGTCTTTCCGGAAAACATCGCAGCCGACGTTTCGCCCGCGCGACTCGCCCGGTTCTTCGTCAAGGAGCAGAACGGCTACCGCGTGAGCAAGGCGATCAGGGCAATGGTGGTCTTTGCGCCGCAGAATCTGATCATGGACCCGCCGTTCACCAAGCTGGACATCCTGTGCTGCCGGAATCTCTTGATCTACCTGATGCCGGAATTGCAAAGGAAGCTTTGCCCGCTTTTCCACTACAGCCTGAATCCCGGAGGCTTGCTTTTTCTCGGCAGCGCCGAGAGCGTCGGAGGCTTTGGCAATTTGTTCACACCGGTTGCGCTAAAGGAGCGGATTTTCCAACGAAACGGGTCCATCGTGCCAGACAAGCAGGTCGATTTCCCTTCCGCCTTTGTTCCGATTCCGGCGAACCGGCGGAACGGACCGATGACGGAGCCCAAGTCCGCCTCCAGCTTGCAGTCGATGGCGGATCAACTGCTCCAGGCGCGCTTTGCCCCGCCGGCGGTGCTCGTGAACGCTCAGGGCGACATCCTTTACATCAGCGGCCGAACGGGCAAATATCTGGAACCGGCGGCCGGCAAGGCAAATTGGAACGTCATTGCCATGGCCCACGAGGGGCTGCGCTACGATCTTTCCAGCGCCCTCCATCGGGTGCATCACAGGAAGGGGGCGGTCACCGTCCGGGCCATCAAGGTCGGGACCGGCGCCGACGCTCGGTTCGTAGATCTGGTGGTCGAGGCACTCGAGGAACCCAAGGAGTTGCTCGGGAGCGTGCTCATCGTCTTTTCCGACACCGCCGAGGCGGCCGAGAAAAGCCCGGGAGGGGGCGCCGGGAAAACCACGGTCCGCAGCACCAGGCAGAGGGAGATGGAGAGGGAACTTCAGCGCGCCCGGGAGGAGGTGCAGGCGGGCCGCGAGGAGATGCAGACGTCGCAGGAAGAGCTCAAGTCCATGAACGAGGAGCTGCAGTCCACCAACGAGGAGTTGCAGTCCACCAACGAGGAACTCACGACCTCGAAGGAGGAGATGCAGTCGCTGAATGAGGAACTGCAGACGGTCAACGCCGAGCTGCAGGCCAAGCTGGACGAGCTTTCCGGAACCAACAATGACATGAAGAATCTGCTCAACAGCACGGAAATTGCCACGGTGTTCCTGGACAACAATCTGTGCGTGCGGCGGTTCACCCTTCAGGCGCAAACGATCATCAAGCTCATTCCGAGCGACGTGGGCAGGCCGATCACCGACTTGGCCTCCGACCTTCTCTATCCCACGCTGGTCGCGGACGCGAATGAGGTCCTGAGGACGCTGGTGTTTATGGAAAGATCCATCAGCACCTCCGACGGGCGCTGGTTCACCGTGCGCATCATGCCCTACCGCACCATGGACAATCGGATTGACGGCGTGGTCATCACCTTCGCGGACATCACCGCAGCGAAAAAAGTGGAGGCCGAACTGCGATCGAAGCACGGCGATTTGACCAGGCGATCGGCCGAACAGGGTTCCGCGCTGGTGCGGGCCATGGGGCGCCTGCAAGCGGGTGAGGCCAAGCGGAAGCCTGGCCGGCCTGGGGGCAAGGCGATCCGGAAATCCGCCGGCACCACAGGACAGCCCAAACCATGAAAAAGCAGCCGGACCGCACGGGACGAGCCGGCGAGCTGCGCCGGCGAGCGGAAGGGCGCCTGCGCAATCAGTCGATTGGGGGCGCGCGAATCGAAACCAAAGCCGACGCGCAACGGATCCTCCATGAGCTGCAGGTCCATGAGATCGAGTTGGAATTGCAAAATGAGCAGCTCAAGCAATCGAAGGCCGAGGTCGACGCGAGTCTGGAGAGATACACGGATCTCTATGATTTCGCTCCGGTCGGCTATTTCTCCGTCGATGAACAAGCCCTGATTCTGGATGTGAACCTGACCGGGGCCGCTTTGCTCGGAACGGAAAGGTCGCGCTTAACCAACCGCCGTTTCCAGCTTTTTGTTGCGCCGGAGAGCCGAGCGGACTTCAACGCCTTTCTTGAAAGAGTATTCGCTGAACAGGGAAGGCAAACCTGCGAAGCGCTGCTCATGAACGCCGGCCGTGTCTCTTTCTGGGCCGATCTGCAGGCCACGACCGTCACGACCGCAGACACCGTGGGAAAACTGTGCCGGATGGCGGTGTCCGACATTTCGGCCCGAAAGCAGGCGGAGGAAGCGCAACGCCGCATCGTTTTCCTGGCTGCGACAAACCGGAAGCTGGACGAGGAGATAGTCCGACGTCGCGCCATGGAAGCCGCCCTGAGGGAGAGCGAGACGCATGCCCGCCAATTGGTGGAAGAATCGCATCACACGCAGAAGAAACTTCAGCTCCTGACGCGTCAGCTGCTTGTTGTCCAGGAGGAGGAGCGCAAGAGGATCAGCCGTGAGCTGCATGACGGGGTCGTCCAAACCCTGGTCGGCATCAACGTTGGATTGTCGGCACTGCGCAGGGGAGGCTTCGTTGGCGAGTCAACGCCGGGAAACAAATTCGCCGGGATCCAGCGGCTGGTGGCGGATTCCATAGACGCGGTGCATAGGTTCGCCCGCGGGCTGCGGCCGGCGGTGCTGGACGACCTCGGCCTGGTTCCGGCGCTCCAAACGTATTGCAAAAGCCTGGTGACGGAAAGAAAACTTGGAATCGAGATAAAGGCATCCCGCAGCATCGCCACCCTGGACGATGCCGGGAAAACGGTGTTGTTCCGGGTGGCGCAGGAGGCGCTCTCCAATGTGGCCCGTCATGCGCAGGCCACCAAGGTCAAAGTCACAATTCTTGAAATACCGGGCGCGATCCGGATGGAGATAAGCGACAACGGGCGGGCATTCCACGTAGAGAGAATCCTGCTGGCCAAGAACCCGAAACGCCTCGGGCTGATCGGCATGAAAGAGCGGCTTGAAATGGTCGGCGGAAGCCTGGTTATCGAATCTGCGCCTGGCAGGGGCACGACAGTGCGCGCCGAGATTCCAATCGCGAGAGCACGCCCCGACCAAGAAGCCCCTTGAGAAGATCGGACCGGTGGCGGAGCGTCCTGCTCCCGCCGCTACCCGATCGTCCCTTTCAACCGATCGAATTTGCGCTGGGCCTTGCGGCAGGCGAGAAGGAAGATGTCGGTGCCCACGCCCGCCCGGACAAAGTTTTCCGAGCTGAGCTTCCAGTAGGACTCCTCTCCGGGGATGCTGGAGAAGCGGTCGGCGGCGGCGGAAGCGGCGAGGTTAAGGAGGTGAACAAGCGGATTGTGACGGCCGGCGGGGTAGTAGTGATGCCGGATCGCCGTGACGGCCTCGCTCGGCAACCGCCAGCGCAGCAGGATCCGCTCAGCCAGTTCGACGTTCGAAATTCCCCAGTATTTCTTCTCCCAAACGTCGAGAACGGTCACCCCACTCGCGAGAAACGGGGGGATCGCCGAGCCGGGCGGCGTTAGGCGTTCCATCGCCATGATGCCGATGGGACGCAGCAGGCCGACGGTATAGCAATTATGCGGCAACTCGCCCGACCATCTGGCAAGCTCCTCCATAAGCACGGCGACAAAGAGCGAATTGAGACGAAGTTTGGCCCCGTCGATGGGATAGAGCGCCATGCGCTGTTCCGCCAGCTGGGTTGCGGCGATGGCGCCCACCAAGCGGTGAACCTCAGCAAAACCGACGAGGGCGACCGCTTGCTCCAGCGATCCGACCTGCTCGGTCGCAGCGTACACGGCGCTGTTGGCCATCCGGATGATTTGCGCAACGAGCAGCAGGTCCTGGCGTAGCAGCGCCTCCACCTCCTGGGAATTCACATATGGATTGTGCATCAGCTGCCCAAGCTGGACGAGAATCCGCGGGGCAGTGGGAAGCTTCTCAGCGACCGAGCTGATCTCCACTTCTGAATAAGTGTGCGTGAGCATTTGGCACCATTTCGACAGTATGAATCGGCCCAATCTGCCGTGAATTCATCGCCGATTCCCTTAGAATCCAAGGCATTAGCCACGATATTACGCGTAACCGGCTCCGCTATTACCTGGTGGAAAAGCAATCGCCAGCCGCCCGGATCCCAGACCCACTCAACATCTAGCCTGTTATGAAGCAAAAGGCTCTAAAACAATAACTTGAAATATTGAGTCGGTGGATCTTGCGACGCACGGGCCCCTTATCGCCCGCGTTCCATCCTGTGACACCGCAAGCGCTCATTCCGCCCGCAATGCTTCGACGGGGTTCTCCTCGCCAAGACGTGCCCGAGAAGGCCGACGCCGACATTGGAATACTCGTAGGTTGCCCCAATGTCGCGGGTGAGGGTGTAGCCTGACAGGAACTCGTATAGTTGCACGGCCGTGTAGTCCGCATAGGGGTTGCCGGGATCCTTCGGATGGAAGTTGCCTGGCATCCGCGGCAGACCCGATGTCTGCGTCGACAAGTCCCGGAGGGTGATCTTCCTGCCACCGCGCTCGGGCACATGGACCGTGGGCGGCAGGTACTTCGAGGCCGGATCGTCGAGGGAAACCTCACCTCGCTGCACCATGTCCATCAGGACCAGCGAAGTGAACACCTTGGTTGTCGATCCGATCTCGAACACAGTATCTCCGTTGAGCGGGCGCGGATCGCCTTGGTCCAGACTTCCATAGGCGACGATCCGGCGGCCTTGGGGCGAGACGATGCCAACCACGATCCCGACCGCCTGCTTCTCGATGTCGATTCGATCAACGAGAATCTTGTGGATCTCGGAGTCCGAGATTCCAGGAGGTTCGGTCTGGGTTGGAGCGGCTTCAGGCATGGCGACGGCAGACGGCACGCAAGGGGAAAGGACGAACGCGACGATGGCAACCCCGGGCAAAGGCAGCTTTTTCATGGTTCAGATTTGGCGCGTTGTCAGCCAGCAGGCCAGGGCTCGCACGCCGTCGATCCCAGCCAGAACAAGAAATGCCGCCACCATGCACCGTCTTCGATTGCTCTTCGAAATATAGCCAACGAACACTGCAGACAATCGGATGGACCAGTGCCGCAAAACCTCGGACAACTCCAGGTTGCCAACGCGGTAGTTTTTGCGATCAATCGACAGGATCCTTGAGCGCTCCGGCCGACGCTCGTGGCTTCACCAGGGTGCTGCTCCCCAAGTTGCTGGAAAACCTCCGGCAGCTTCCTCTTCATACTCACGTCAGTGGCGGCGCAAGCCTGTCCCATCTTCTTTTCGAAGTGCCGCAGGGCTTCCCGCGCATAGCCGTCCGCTTTGTACTCGGTTGCCCCAATCGCTCGCGCGATCTGCGTCATTGTGAGCTGGGATACCCCTTCTCTCAGAAATCGAATTGGTGGGCTTTTGGTTAAGTTCTAAAATCGAGATTTTAAGACTTTCTTCAGAGTTTTAGAACCTTCCTGGAAATTTTAGAACTTTCTTCAATAGCACCACCACGCGACAAGACGTTAGCGTTGGCGTTCTCACAGGGATTCGAACCCCGGTTCTCACTGGGAAAAGGGGGAAAACCATATGTTTGCAAAAACGCGATTATCCAGACCCTTGGCATCCTCCATCAATGTATGAGAATGTGGTGAAAAAGTGTAAGGAGTTGTTTATCATGGATAAAACACGCCCATCGATCCATAGCCATGTTCAGGATCCGAGCGTTCTCATCCAAGCCCGACCAAGCGAGTATACCATATGTTGGCACAAACGCGATTAAACCATATGTCTGCAATCTCCGCAGAGATATGGTCACCGCGACAACATGTTCGCCTTCATGGTCCTGAAAGATTAGTGGGCCCTGGGGGATTCGAACCCACGACCAAGGGATTATGAGTCCCCTGCTCTAACCGCTGAGCTAAGGGCCCGAAAAAGAACCTGCGGATCGTGCCGGGGGGCTCATCGATTCTCAACCGAATTTATCGCCGCGCCCAAATCCGCTGCTGGAAATGCGGGCAGTCGATAGGCCGTTTTCACCAAAACCCAGTTTTTGACTGGCGCCTCTTTGCTCTCTGCTAAACGGTGGTCCGATGCCCCCCACCCACATGCTGCTGCCGCGGCGGCTGATCTTGTCATGCCTGCTTGTCGGCGCGTTCGGCCTGCGGCTGGCCGGGCAGGTCACCGAGACGCCGCAGACAATGGCTCCGGGTGACTTCCTCCTTCGGGTCGACGCGCTTTCGCTTGGGCTGAATCCGGACAGCCCCGCGCCCAATGAATACCGGGCGCTCGGCGTAGGCTGGGCGCTCCTCTCCGGCGGAGTTTCCAAGAGTCTCGATTTCGAGTTTGGGACGCAGTTCTTTGTCCAGGACACCTACGATCAGGGCCAGGGCTCAAATCAGGCCCACAGCGGAGTCGGGGATTTCACCTTGCGGACCAAGTGGACCTTCTGGCGCGATCCCACATTCGACCAGGCCGCGGCGCTCATCCCCTACGTGAATCTGCCGACGCACTCGGCGGTTACCGGAACGAACGGCCATGCCGAGGGCGGCTTGATTTTGCCCTGGTCGATGCAAGTGGGCCCGGGACTGCATGCGGGAGCGATGGCTGAGGTCGACGAACTGCGCAATGCGGCCAACACCCGGTATGACACCCGCCTTTATGCCAGCGGGGTCCTTCAGTTCGATATTCTGGGCAAACTCAGCGGCTATGGCGAAGCGACCCTGGCCACGTCGACTGCCGGATCATCGTCTTCGTATGGGACGTTGAACGCCGGTGCGACCCTGTCGGTGTCGAGCAACTTCCAGTGGGACTACGAAATCGGAAAGGTCCTGGGTCCCACCGCGAGCGCCTGGGTGCAGACTTTGCGGTTTCGGTGGAAGCTATGAATGCCGAGGACCTCAGGCCTGCAGTATTGAAATAGCGGCCATTTCAATACTGGAGGCCTGAGGTCTTTGGCTGCTGCGTAAGCCGAACACAGACGGCGAGAGACGACAGCGTCGCCCCGACAAGCGCAAGGACGCCCGTCAATGCCAGCATGCGCGAGGCCGCCATGCCGACAGTGGGGCTGCCAAAAAGCCAGGCGCCGGCCATCCCTGCAACGTGGCCGACCGGAGCGTGGCCCGGGCTGCTGAGTTTGACCACGGCATCGACGCTTGCCAGCGACCAGAAGCGCATCAGGCCAAACTGAATCACCAATGCCAGGGCAATGGCCCAGGGAAACCGCGCTTTTGCCGCCGTCCCAGTCGGTGCCGCAGAGCCGAGGGCGTGGAGGCAAAGGATGACGACCAAGGCCCCCATGAAGATGCTGCGGTACCACGGTGGCGGAACGAATCCGTCCGGGAGGGGAATGCCCGCCGGGCCGGCGGCAGCCCGAATCCGGTAATCGACGGCGATGCCCGCAAAAACAACGAGCGAGGTGACCTGAATGCAAACCACCGCAAGGTTCAGCGTGGACAGCCCGATCGTCCACGGACAATTAGATCTCGGCGTTGACGGTTGGTGAAGATGGCCCCGTTAGTTGGGCGATTTTGATCGGTCGTTGGTCTGCGGATCGGTAACGGT